>TARA_R110002072_G_scaffold302999_3_pt1 | contig 95396 bp, 67 predicted proteins | sample TARA_R110002072 | Tara Oceans TARA_R110002072 (sample SAMEA4397118) | marine metagenome | biome: Polar Biome; feature: [SRF] surface water layer (ENVO:00010504); material: water (ENVO:00002006), including particulate matter (ENVO:01000060) such as... | depth 5 m
GGACGGAGATGCTTCCGTTCCCGCGGGGCTGCCGATTTTTCCAGGAGCCCGGAATGCAACGTCGGCAGTTCCTGCCGGACGAGTGCGTGTACCCGGCGTGAGTTTTGCTCCGGCACGCTCAACTTCACAGATCGAGCGAGTTTCTTATGAGCGCCTGTCGGCTCCTTCGGGAACGACTGGTGTCAAGCCGATGGGCGCGGCGCCTCGCAACGTATCGGCACCTCGTCGGTCGTCAAATTAGTGAGTCGCTGAATGCACAGCCCGGTCGCACTGAGAGTGTGACCGGGCTCTTTTCTTTACCTGGACATTCTGGTGCAGCGACCGAGTGATTACCGTCGCGAGAACTGCTCAACCAGCATTCGATGGTTAGTCGCTCGGCGCACTCTTGAAAACAAGTCGAACCACAACAGCCTTGGCGTCGAGCATCAGACTGAAAAGGGTCGGGACGAGGGCCAGGGTGAAAACGGTTGAGACCAGCAGACCACCGAGAACGACGCTGCCAAGACCTCGATAAAGTTCGCTGCCGGCTCCGGGGAAGAGGACAAGCGGCAGCAGGCCGAGCACCGTTGTCAGCGTGGTCATGAAGATAGGCCGGACTCGCGTTCGAACGCTTTCGATAATGGCTTCGTTCGGAGGCAGCTTCTTTTCGCGCATCAGGTTGAGCGATTGGTGGACGATCAGAATCGGGTTATTGACGACCGTTCCAATCAGAATCACAAAGCCGAGCATCGTCAACACGTCGAGCGGTTGCAGAACGAACTGGTTAAGAAGTTGCAGACCGGCGACGCCGCCGACGGCTCCCAGCGGAACGCTCAGGATAATGACGAACGGGTAAAGCCACGACTCGAACAACGCGGCCATCAGCAGGTAAGTGATCAGCAAAGCGAGCAACACATTGAACTGCAACGCTTCCCAGGTCGCGTTCAGCTTGTCGGCGGTTCCGGCCAGATCGATGCGGTATCCGCCGTCGAGTTGTCCGCTACTTTGCATCGGTCGCACGATTTCATCGCGGATCAGAATCATGGCCTCTTCGAGCGGCATCTCTGGTGGAGGTGTTACCTGAATCGTGATCGCTCGTTGCCGTTCCCGATGGTTGATCTGCTCGGGACCGCTCTTCATGGTCACACTGGCCAACGCGCCAAGCGGGATGGTTTGTCCCATCGGCGTCGCGATGGGAAGTGCCTCGACATCCTGAGCGTTGCGGACGATTTCGTCTCGACCTTTGATCGTCAGATCGATCTTGTCGCCGCCCAGGAAATAGTCACCGGCGTAGGCTCCGTCAATCAGCGCGTTGGCGGTGTAGCCCAGCTCGTTGGCCGACATGCCCATCTCAGCGGCCTGAATGAGGTACGGTTCGATGTGGACTTCCGGACTGGATAGATCGAGACTCGGAATTGGTCGAGCCTGCGTGTCGGGAGGCAGTAGCCCTCTGACCTGCCCAAAGATTTGTCCGCCCAGCGCTACCAGCTTGTTCAAGTCTGGCCCGGTGATTTCAACATCGACCGTGCGACCGCTTTCCAGGCCGCCGGCAAACAAACTCGACTGACTGGCGACGCCGAATGTTCCCGGCAATTGACTGGTGGCACGCTGGATCAGCGGAATAATCTCGGCGGCTCGTTCTTCGTCATAGGCTCGCAAACCCATGAACACGCTGCGGCCTCGGGCGACGAAAAAGAAGTCGCCAATGATTGGTCCGTCCAGTTTGCTGGCTTCTTCACTGCCAGGCACCGCGTCCCAGTACGGACGAAGATTGCTCTCGACGGTCTGCCCAAGCTCCATCAGCTGGTTCAGGTTGTAACCGGGCGGCGGGAGCAGGATGGCGAAAATCAGGTTTCGGTTGCCGTTTGGCAGGTACTCAACGCGCGGCCAGAATGCCCACGAACCGGCAATTGAGAATCCAACCAGACCGAGGGTAACTGCCAGGCGTCGAGCCGTCCCTCGCTGAACCCATTGGTTGAAGCCGACGATCGCTGCAACAAAACCTGCACCGAATGAAGCCATCCGGCCAGCCACTGAACCCAGTCGGGCTGCCTGATCAGAAGACGATTCTTCAGAAGCAGAATCGTCTCGATGCAGCAGCCGCGCGGACGCGGTTGAGATCAATGTCATCGACACGACGAGCGACAAGCCCACCGCTCCGGTGATCGCCAGCGCGATATCCTGAAACAACTGCCCGGCTTCTTCCTGCACAAAGACGACCGGCAGAAATACGGCGATCGTCGTCAGCGTTGAGGCCAGCACGGCTCCGGACACTTCTGACGTGCCGTTGATGGCTGCGTCGAACGCACTTTCTCCCTCAGAGAACCGTCGAAAGACGTTTTCGAGAACGACGACGGCATTGTCGACGAGCATCCCCACGGCAAAGGCCATCCCCGCCAGACTGACGACGTTCAGCGAACGGTCGAGCAGGCCGAGAATCAGAAACGTCCCGATGATGCTGGTTGGAATGGCCAGGCCGACGACGAGTGCTCCGCGAGCCGCCCAGAAACCGACGCCGATCAGCAGAGCAATACAAACCAGAAAGAACCACGACGAAACGTAAGCAGCAGCCAGCGCCGACACGACGATGAACGGAACGACGGCCAGCGTGCGAATGCCCAGATGAAGAAACAGCATAAGGACGATCATCGTCAGCGCGCCGCCGATGAAAATGTTCTGCTGAACGAGGTCGAGGGCCGAGTAGATGTACTCCGTCTCGTCGTAAACCTGGACGAGCTGCAGGCCCTTTGGTTTCAGAATGTGCTCGTCAATTTCGGCCCGCATCTCGCGCAGACCGTCCATCACATCCAGAACGTTGGCTCCGGTTTCGCGAATACAGTTCACGGCGATACTGGACTCACCAAACCGTCGAACGATGCCATCAGGCTTGCGATAACCGAGTTCGATCTCGGCGACGTCACGAACGTAAACTGGAACTCCGTCGCGGACAGCGACCAGCTGATTCCCGACGTCTTCTGTGGATCGAAACTGCCCGAGTGTTCGTACGACCCAGCGGCGTTTGCCTTCCCAGAAGTCTCCGGCTGATGTGTCTTTGTTCTGAGCACGCAGCACTCGCCGCAAGTCTTCGATCGTGATCTGCCGCGCGGCCAGTTCTTCCGGATCAACCAGAACCTGCATCTCGTCTTCCAGACCGCCCATCACGTTCGACTGAGAGACCCCCGAAACACGTTCGAAGCGGGCCTCGATCTCGTCCTCGGCAAACCTACGAAGCTGTGTGACATTGATGCCGTCGTAAGGGAGCAGCACTTCGCCAATGACAGGATGCTCTTTGGCAAGCAGTCGCAGACGCAGCATGGCAAGCCCCACGTTGTGAGCTTTTCGCACCATCTCGAGCTTGTCCGCGAGTTCCGGATGCTCGTTCTGAAAGGCGACAATCTGTTCGTCGGTCGCCATTCGCGTACTGAGAATAAACCAGGCGATCGGTCGGTCGGACGAGTTCGACGTCGAGATCACCGGCTGGTCGGCTTCTTCAGGATACTCGCGAACCTGTTGCAGCCGTGCGTTGACTTTCAGCAGTGCACCTTCCAGATCGGTGCCGACGTGAAACTCAAGCTTGACCGTACCTTGTGAGTCCGTCGCTTCGGAACTCAGCTTAACCAGCCCTTCGACACTTTTGAGCTGCTCTTCCTGCTCGATGATGATTTCGCGTTCGACTTCCTGAGGGCTGGCTCCAGGCCACAGAGTCTGCACGCTGATCGTTGGCGTTTGAACTTCCGGCGTGAGTTGCAACGGCATGCGCAGCAAAGCGACGACACCGAAAAGGGCCACCAGCAGAACTCCGACCGTCACTTTGACCGGGTTATGAACAACAGCTCGGATGGGATTCATAAATCTTATTGCCCGACTGCCGCAGCTCGGGGGACTGCACGAGGATCAAGGGTCTCGGTAATGGCAACATCCTGCCCCGGACGCAGCCGTTCGTTTCCTCGAACAACCACGATCTCTCCTGCCTTGATGGGCCCATCAATTTCTATCAGCCGCCCATCTGAGGAGCCCATCTTAACCGGCACCGGTCGCACCTTGCCCGTTCTGGCCGACGCCCCCTTCCCGTCAATCGGATCGTTGATGTCCGGCACGGTGGCATCGACCACGAAGACCATTGGCGATGGACCGCCCAGAACGAGAGCGTCTTTCGGAATCAGCAGGCCCTGTCGCTTTTCTCCGGTGGGAATCACGGCGCGAGCGATCATGCCTGCTTTGATTGTCGGAACCCTGTTCTTTGACAGAGTCTCCAGAATCTGGTTGGTAACTCGCACTTTCACGGGAAAAGATCGAGCCCGCAGGTCGGCCTGAGGGACAATTGACGAAACTTTTCCAGTAAGCCGCAGGTCAGAGAGTGCCGGAATTTCAACGGCAACAGGCTGTCCGATTCTGAGGTGAGCGACCTGCGATTCGCGAATGTTGACCAGAATGTCGACTTCGTCCAGTGCGACCACGTGGGCGACAAGGTCGCCCTGCTTGATCCACTCGCCCTGTTCGGTGTGTTCGGCGACGACGAAACCGTCAAACGGCGCGACGATGGTGAACTTGCGAACGCGCGACTCCAGATTTCTGACCATTGCATCCTGCATGGCAACACGAGCCCGGGCCTGCAGAATTTTTTCGACGCGAGGCCCCGCCACCACGAGCTTCCAGTCCTCCTGACTCTGCCGAAACACCTGCTGAGCGGCCTGAGCTTCGGCCTCGATTTCGTTCAGCTCTTCCTGGTTGAATGCGCCCTTTTCGAAAAGTTGCCGGGCACGAGTCACCTGGGCGAGTCGGAAGTCGTGAAACGCTTTGGCGGCCAGCTTTCGAGCATCAGCGGCGGCAAGTTCCTCAGGACGTGCTCCGTTTTCCAGCTCCGTCAGGTCGTGCTTCCTGAGCAGCAGTTCGGCCTGTGCTGCTTCCAGCTCCAGATTGATCGTTTCAGTCAACAGCTGAGCCAGAGGCTGACCTTTCGTGACAAAGTCGCCTTCGTTGATCGGAAACGATTCAACGCGACCATCGACCGCGCTCCCGACTGAACTGCTTCGCGACGCCGTGACCGTGCCTATGTAACTCTGCACGGCGTCCACATCTGCAAGCTGCACGACCGAAACCGCCACCGGCGCAGACCCCTGCTGAGCACGCGCTTCGCACGTCACCAGCAACGTCGCCGCGACCAGAACCAGCACTCGAATCATCATTCCACAAGACCTCAAGCTCAAAACTCGAAAAACACGATTGTCTGAACACGGACACCAATTCGCCAGTTAGTCCGGAAAAGCATCAGAGCAGACGGCTCTAAGGCGTACTTCCTTCGCGATCGGTCGCCTGAAACAGCCCCTTCATGTAGCCGTAAGCGTAGAGGCGACCGAGCATTGTGTAGCCGGGTTCGCCGTCGTCTTCACCGGCGAGCTGCGGGACGTGGTCCGGTCGAATGGGACCGGTGAAACCAACTTCGCGGTAGGCACGGACCGCGGCAGGCATATCTGTCTTGCCGTTGTCGTGGAAGGTTTCCGTGAAGGATTCAGCCGTGCCGGTAACATCTCGGAAATGAACGTAGTTGATGTGGCTTCCCAGTCGTCGAATGGCGTCTGGAATGTCCGCCCCCATTTCCGCGAAGGTTCCCTGACAAAAGCAAATCCCGTTGTTTGGGCTCGGCACAAGCTGCAACAAACGCTCGAAATTTGAGACGCTGTTCATGATCCGCGGTCGACCGAGCAGCTCATGCAGCGGCGGATCGTCTGGATGCATGGCGAGCAGAACCCCTGCTTTCTCAGCGACCGGTACGATCTCGTTGAGCAGGCGTTCAAGATTCTCCCAAAGCTTAGCATGAGTCAGCCCGGCGGTGTCGCTGTCCCCTGCCCCGTGAGTTCCTGCCCCGTCGTGCCCGAGTAGAACCGCCTGTTTCACCGTGGCGAGATCAAACTGCGTGACCTTTGCGCCGCCGCGTTCCAGAACATCAAGCTTCGTCCGCACCCAATCGGTGCCCGCCATGAAGTTGTAACAAAGGATTGAAATTCCGAGTTCGCCCATCAGTCGAATCAGGTTTTTCAACTCGGCGAGTTCCGCTCCGTCATGATCGGTCCCCGTCTTGATCTTCTCGATCGGAAGGTAGCCCTCGATCACCGACAGTGTCAGTCCGAATGACTCGACTCGCTTCTTGACGGCCACCAGCGGGGCCGGATCCGGCCCGTGATGACGTGTCACGAAATCGGTAACGCCGCACTGCACGGCAAGCTGCAGATTTTCATCCGAAGCGGGCGTCAGAACCGTAGCCAGTTTCATCAAGCATCCTTTCAGGCAATCGCATCGGGTGACCCACCAGAATCTGAGTCTGCCGGAGAATCGCTAGCGTTGATTCTTCTCGCAGGAATCGTCCAGAGGCGTTGGCTCGCCGACGATGTCGACCGGGTGCGTGTAGAGGTATCGCCAGACGTCTTCGTGCATGTAGTTGCCGGCTTTGTCTTTTCCTGCACGGCTGCCAGGCTGCACCGAACTGTGTGCTCGATTGGCGTCGCCGTTGACGTCGAAGTCGGTAATCAGCCGCCGAGTGTTACCGTACGGCGGCTTTTGCTGGTCAACGTTGACGATTGGACCGAACTTATGCAGGCCCATCAATTCCCAGCTTCGGCAGTAGTGATCGGCTACCCAACCACCGTCGAGCACATGCGAAAAGCCGAAGAATCGGTTTTCGGGAGTCGCAGACGGCAGCGACTGCCATGACTGAAGCTGGTCTCGCGGGCCGCACAGTGCCACAACGCGACTGACCTTTTGAAACTTCGCGAAACGCGCAGCCGTCGTCGAACCGTGTGAACTGCCCGAAACGATGACGTCATCCCAGCGAAGGCCCTTCCCGTCTTTCGTCAGAAAATGTCTCCATCCGGCCTCCGGATTCTCTTTGGCCAACCACTTCACGAACTGATAAGCCCGCTCCATCATGCCATCGGGTTTTGGAATGTCGACGTCCTCGCTGAAATCCATACCCGTCGCCGCTTCCAGCCGAATGTTGCCTCGACAGTGCTCACCAACGGGATTCTCTTTGCATTTGATCCCGAACCATTTGTTGGCGTAGTGGACTCGGATGGCGTGCAGACCATAAGAATTCAGACGATCGAACAACGGCTCATTGTGCCCCATCAGCCAGATGACAAGTTTGCCTCGCGGAGCAACTCGCGTATCGACCGCAGCCTGCTGAATGTCAGCCGGCTTGCCGTCCTTCGTGTTGATCAGAAAGTCGATGTCGGGGTGAGCTTTCACTCGCGAATCCAGTTTGCTGGCGCGAGCCGTCAGCCTGTAGTGTTGAGGATTCGGGTCATTAAATTTCAACGGGCCGACCTGAGCATTAACAACGCTGCTCAACGAGACAAGAAACATCGCTGCGAGAAGTTCGGTAGCAGCGAATCTGCTTTTGATAATCTTCACGGTAGAACTTTTCCTGTTGGGAGTGGGAAGCGACAGCAAAGAAAAGACCGGCCGTTCGTCGTTCCTTTTCGACTGGTCGGCAGCGGGAAGGCTAGTCAATGAGCCCATGTCTTCGCACCTGAAGAGCAGGCATCCGCAACCTCTGAACCGACGGCGCAGACAAAACCCCGGTCGTTACAGTTAACGACCGGGGTGAGTTCAGCAGATCAGGAGTTGCGAGGCGCTGAATCAGCGAAGCTGCTCTGTGCCTTTTTCTTCGCGACGTTGCTCTTCTTCCTGAAAGAAGATCAGTCCAGATAACCCGCCACCGCCCACATCTTTGGCGTTGTAGATGAACTGAGCGTCGCGTCGTTTTTCAACCTGCTCTTTCAGTTCGACCAGGTGTGACCGAGTGTACGGATCGAGTTTGTCTCCGCCCTTGGTCAGCACGTTGTCGACTCGTTTCAGAATTCGATCGAGTTCGAACGACGCCAGATTGGCAATCGGCTTGTAGGCTTCCGTTCGGACACTGCCTGGGATGCTTAAATCGACAAGTCGATCGAGATGCTCCTGCTGAAGGTTGCGGCGAAGGCTTGATACCAGCGGCACTCGCGCCGTGTACTGCTTGCTCGGAACCTTTTCAAGTTCCTGCCAGATTGCATTGGTTACGGACTCAAGCACTTCCGGAAGCGTCAATGCTTCCTGATCAGCAGGAATTCGTAGTTCATTATCATAGATTCGACGCAGCGTGGTCGCGTTCATGATCATCGTCAGCGTCGATGCCTGAATCCCCATGATCGTGTCATGAACAGGGTAGGTCGCTTCGCTTGAGAAAGCACTGAACGACGAACCCCCATCCAGCCACTTATCAACCGAGAGATGCGCCAGCAGATCCGGGTTCAGGCCGAAGGCGTCGTCGAAGAACGTGTTTTCGATGACAAACTTAAGGGCTGCCTTCTGCTGCTCGACAGGCACGACTTCGACCGGACGCCCCGAATCCTTGTCGCCTTTGAGGGCGCGAGTCGTGAACGCACCGCCGAGCCAGTTTGCCATCATGCTGACCGACCGAAGCTGCAGCGACAGCGACAGTTCGTAGCCGTGCCGAGCGCGAGCCCAACTTTCTCCGTCTTTGACAAACTTCTCAGTCAGCCCCTTGCGATGCTTTTTCACCAGCTCAATCTGATTGTTCGCATAGTCAAGCGGCTCTGTTGTGAAGTCGTACCGGCGGGCGCGAGGATCCGGACCGTCGGTCTCTTCGTCAGTTCCGTAGACGAGTTCCGGCTCGTTCACCCGCGCGAGAATCGGTTTCAGATCGCTGGCAAGTGTGTAGCCATATTCGATGGCCCATTCGTCGTACGGGCCGATTCCGATCATCGTGTAATCGCCCTGCGGTTTTCCATCGGCCCGCAGGTTAATCGGAATGTAGTCCATGACCGAGCCCGCCAATGGCTTTTTGCCTTTGACTTCGTCACCGTTCATTTCATCGAATGAGTAGATGCTGCTCGCCTTGAAGTTGTGCCGCAGGCCAAGCGTGTGGCCAACTTCGTGCGCGACAAGTTCAGCAATCAGTGGACCGATAAAGGACTCCGGCATGCTGTCGAGCATGGGTTCCTTCTTAGCTGCAGACTTCTTTGCCTCTTCCTTCTTTTCATCGTCATTGTCGCCGTCGTCCTTCTTCTCTTCGTCTTTATCTTCGCCGTCGCTCTTCTTCTCATCGTCGTCTTCATCTTTATCATCGCCGGCTTTCTTCTCCTCGTCCTTGTCGCCGTCTGAGCCCTTCTTCTTTTTCTTTTTATCAGCGTCGTCAGCACCGTCTTCCAGCAACGCAAGGTGCATCTGCATCAAAGCAAGGTCGATCGACTTGCCCTGAGTCGCCATGCACAGACCGTTGACCTGACTGGCTCGACCAATCAAACCGTCGTACTGATTGTCGCCGATCATTGTTCCATCGACTTTTCCAGCCGGATGCCCTGCCAGCGGTTGATACGCTTCGCGTTGAATTGTCCGCATGACTTCATTGCGGCGGCTTGGGTTTGCCAGACGAACGCGAGGATCCCACTGCGGGTGGTCGGCGAGCCATGTCAGCGTTTCGGCATTGAATCCTTCCATCGCAACTGCGGGAAGAATCTCACTGAATTGTCCGTGGTAATGTCGAATCCATCCGTCGGTCAGAATGATGTCGGCATCGAGAATCTCGCCGGTCAGCGGATTAACTCGGCTGGGCCCGATCGCCGTACCGATATCGTTGTTGAGCCATCGAATAAAGTTGTAGCGAACGTCCTCTGGATCGAGGTCCATGTTGCGACCGGTCTGAGCATCCTGAAAATCGATTTCGATCGCGTTCAGGAATCCGATCCTTTCGAACGCCTTGTTCCAGTGGTCGACCCCTTGCGTAACCCAGCGTCGATATCGCACCGGCACGGTATGTTCAAGAATGAACCGGATAGGCTGAACGGGTGGACTGAGTGCGAGCGACGAATCACGTTTCGTCAGGTGCCACCGATTAATGAATCGAGTTCGGGTTTCGGTATCTTTGTATTTCCCAAGATCTGTGTAGCCGGTTGTAAAGTAACCGATGCGGGGATCAGCAACTCTGGGTGTATAGCCAGGTGTTGGTGTAATCAGACTCAGCGAATAATGCAGGGTCTTCAGCTGACCATTCGGAGTTCTACCGCCAAACAGGCTGAAACTTCCTGAGGTCGGACCTTCGATCGCCACTTCGATGTTCTTAGGAAATGCTTTCGCCTTTTCGATCGTGACCAGAGACGAATTGCTGATCCGACCAGCATTGCCAAAAAACGTCGACGACTGCGACACGAACAGGTAATTCAAATCGATCACCGGTCCGCCGGTTGGTCCGATGGTCAGAATTGGTGTGTCGAGCAAAACACGGTCAGTAAACAATCGTTTGACCGAAGCTTTCGATTCACTGTCACCGGTTGAGCGGTGTTCGACGTTCGGCTGAATCATGGCCAGTCGATTGCCGTACCGACGCCAGTAGAAATACAGGTCACCTTCCTGCAGACCGGCAAACTCATCACCAGCAGCGACAGTCAGCGCCAGGAAATACTTGTGCGACGCAAAACCTGCCGGCAATTCGGCCAGCAGTTTCTGATCCTTCTTGTGCTTGTAGAGCGTGTAAAGAGACCGGGCACCGTCGGTCGTCGAGACAATCTTCGTGTAGTCCGCGAGAACCGTCGCGTGCGGAGGAAAATCCGGCTTGGCCGTCTGTGCGAATAGCGACGAACCAGTCGTTCCGAGAAGTGCGAGCGTCGCGGCAAAGCCGTTCAGCATGGAGGTCCGCAATCGATTCATGTGTCAGTCCCTGAGCCTGGTGAATGGAGCCGGCTCGCGAAGTGCAGTTCTCAGTTGCGGATGCACGTTCGACGAGGTCTCGGATATGGCACTGCAGAATTAGAGGATCAAACACTTTGCCGATCCCACAATCCAGCACGTGGAGTCGTTCGGTGTCCCGGCAAGTCGGCAACCCCTCGAAAAAATGTTGAGCATGCGTTGCCCGCATACTCAACGTAATCAAGGCAGTTTGCCAGAACTCCCTGATTCTACATCCGGGCGTCAACGAAAAACCACGGAATGAGCGTCCGAAAACGTTTCTGCCCCCTGAAGAGGTTCGGACTGCCGCCCATCGACACGCGACTCCGGATTCACCGATGCGCTGCTTTTGAGCATCGTCACCGACGGCAGTCGTGCGTTTTCCGTCGGATGTGGCCACGGCAGGCTGAACCCGTCATTTTCGTTCGACAGCGCCCGCGTGATGCTGGCTTTACCAGCATCGTTCATGATCACGGCCCGAACTGCAAACAGGCACCCTCAGGCAACTCCGCGAAGCACTCGCGAAATCACCGGCTTATGGAACGCGGCACGAAAACGCCTTATTCAACGTAGACGATCACGCTGGTGACGTTGTCTTTCGAACCGCCATCGAGGGCAGCATTGACGATCGCTTCCGCACACTGTTGAGGGTCGTCATTTCCTGTCAGAACGGTCTGAATAACCTGGTCGTTGATACCGTCCGTGACACCGTCTGAACAAACCAGATAACGATCGCCGGACTGTGGGACGTGCTCTTTGGACTCGGTACCAGTGCCCCCCTCTTTCGAGCCGAGATACCGATAAAGCACATTTCGGTATCGATGCGTTGCAGCTTCCTCTTCCGAAATCGTGCCGGCTTCGACCAGTGCCCGAGTCAGCGAATGATCTGTCGTCAACTGAGTCAACTGGCCATCTCTGAGGCAATAAACACGACTGTCTCCGATTCCGCCGACGTAAAACTTACCACTGGAAACCACGATGAAAACAATCGTCGTTCCCATGTTGTGATAGGCCGGGTCGACTTCACTGAGCGCGAGAATTTCTGAGTTTGCTTCGCCGACCGCTTCGTCGATTTTCTTAACCAGTTCTGCTCCGACATCTGCAGAAAAGTCGATCAGTTGTTTGAGTTTTCGCGGCACAATATCCGTCGCCAGTTCACTGGCTTTTTCGCCAGCCGCCTGACCACCCATGCCATCAGCAACGATGAAAAACCGCCCGGCTTCGTCGACGACGCAAGCGTCTTCATTATTGTCACGATAGTTGCCGGTAACACTCAGGTGCCCGAATTTCAGATTCAGCATATTGCCTGGCCAGTGGAGTCTCAGTGTTTCTCGAAATCCCGTAATCGAATGACGCGTCGCTGATCGGCAAACGCTCGCTCGCTTCTACATCCTGCCAAAAACCGACTCGCGTGCTCCGTTTACGGAAGAACGGTTTTGACCAGATCGGTGACTCCAAGAGTTGTAGAGCAGATCAACATTTCGCCAGCCTCGAAGCCAGCACTTGTCCCGAACAGCCTGTTCTGCCCCTCAACGAGTCGGAAGACCTGTTGTTTATGAGGCGGAAACTGAGTTTCGTAGGCCTTTATCGCGGCCAATTTTAAGTCGAACGTCTCAGAAATATCTACGACAAAGTAGCCGGACCCGGATGGCGACTCCAGCGTGCGAAATCCTAACGGATACCAGAGCTGCTTCGACACTGTATGGACCGGCAATCCGTCGAAATCGTCATCCCACTTCGTCAGCCGCGAATAAAAGACGCCCGCATCTGTAATCTGAGCGGCCTGCCAGTGATCCGGCGAAGCCATCGGCGTCTTGCCGGCAATTCCCAGAACGATCTTAGGTCGGTATCGACGAAAAACTTTTGCCAGTTCGACTCTGGCTTCGAAGCAGTCAAACAGTCGACGATTCGGCAGATCAAGAGTTTCCCGAACCTGCACGCCCAGAATCTCCGCCGCCTTCTTCGCCTCGGCCAGGCGCACTTCCGGACCGGGACTGCCCGGAGTTGGTTCTCCGTCTGTCAGATCAATAATGCCAACCCGATACCCCTGCCGCACCAGCGAAGCCAGGGTTCCGCCGATGGCAATTTCAACATCGTCAGGGTGCGCGCCCACGGCGATCACATCGAGCGGTTCCGGAAGTTCAACACTCATGGTCAGTCACCATTTCCTCTCGGATTCAAGTCAGCGCCGCACGGTGCGTCTCGGCGCACCATTGAGTCCCTCATACGGTCATGGTGCATCAAGACGCACCCCACAATCTTTACAACATCACTATTGAGCCGCTCGCAGTCGAGTCCGGGTTGTTCTGGCCAGGTCGTCGAATAAAGAATCCATCGTTTTGGCAGGCGCAACGTTCCAACTGATGTGATCTTCGGCGAGCACACAACGATCGAAAAGTTCCATCGCCAACTCAAGGCCTTTGGAGCCTCGCGCTGCCAGCAACTTCGTAAACCGGGCGATGATCTCCGAGCCTTGTCCCGCCGGCAGGTTATCGCCGGAAAGCTGCAGGACGGCTTGTCGGTAAAACTCCTGAGCAAACCGGATCAGCCAGCCGGCGTTGCGACGTTGCTCGTTCGTGTCACCACCGAGTTCGTCGATCCCCGCCGTCATCGCCTTCGCCACGTCGATCGGTCGCAGGTCAGCCGTTGCCAGAGCCGCATAAAGATTCAGCCGCAGGGATCGCAGCGCCGGGTTCAACAGTTGCGAGGCAATGTGCAGACTTCCTTCCGACATTGCCGCCGCAGCCGCCGCCTCGTCAGGTGTTGACGCAACCTCGTTTTTGAGCAGTAGATCAGAAACGTCGGTCGCAGCGAGCGGCGAAAAACGAACCAGCTGACATCGCGACCGAATCGTCGGCAACATCGCGTCAAGATTCTCAGCGATCAGAATCAGCATCGAATTCGGTGGCGGCTCTTCGAGCGTCTTGAGCATCGCGTTGGCGCCTTCTTCATTCATGCAATTGGCGTCGTCGATTACCGCAATGCGCCGCGAGCCTGCCATCGGCCTCAACGAAAGATCATGAATGAGACCTTCCTGGCCACGCCGTTCTTTGTCGCCGTAAAAAATGCTGACGGGAATCTCGTTCTTCCCTTCCGGGCAACCGATCGCAAAATAATCCGGATGCGATCCAGCGTTCATCTGCCGACACGGCGAACAATCTCCACACGCGAGCAACTCCGTGTCGTCATGTTTTTCACAAAACAGGCTCTGAGCGAAAATCCGAGCAAACCTCGACTTGCCGATCCCCGGCGAACCTGCAAACAGATACGCGTGGGCCTGCCGTCCGCGCGCGATCGACCGACGCAGCATCTCAATCTGATCGCGATGTCCTCTGAGGTCGTCCCAATTCACGTGCTGACTGCCTTACTCAATTCGAAATTTCGTGGTCCATCAAACTTCGTAAGCAACATGCGGCTCTGGAATAATCGGCGGTTCGTCGCAGAATTCTTCGAGCACCTGAGCTTGTGCTCTCGCCTGCTCTTCTTCGCCGTGAACGATGAATGCCTGCCCGATACTCGACGTCGCGTGCATTTTTTCAAACCACCAACGAAAGTCCTGAGCATCTGCGTGGGCCGACAAACCGCTCAGCACTTCGACGTTGGCTCGCAGAGGATACTCCTTATCGAAGAATTTCACAGACGGTTGCCGTTCCGCGATTTTTCGTCCAACCGTGTGTCGCCCCTGAAAACCGATCAGCACGATCGTGTTCTCTGGATTTGAAACCGCGTGTTTCAGATGATGCACGACTCGACCGCTCTCGCACATCCCGCTGGCCGAAATCACGACGAACGGCCCCTGACGATGATTCAGCTCCATGCTTTCGCGCTGCGTCGCAACGTAAGTCATGCCCGGAAAGCCAAACGGATCCTGATCGTGCTGCAGCAGCATTTGAACGTCGGCATCCATGATATCTTTATGGTCGCGGTAGACTCGCGTCACGCGTCGAGCCAGCGGGCTGTCGACAAAGATCGGAACGTTCGGCAGTTTTCCTTCGTTGTGAAGCTCGTTCAGAAAGTAGACAAGGTGCTGAGTCCTTCCCAGGCTGAATGCTGGAATAATCACTCGTCCGCCGACGACCAACGCTTCTTTAATAATGCGAAGCAGTTCACCCTTAAGATCACTCGCCGAAGGATGAACGCGGTTTCCGTACGTTGATTCAGTAATCAGTACGTCGCAGCCTTCGACCACTTCCGGATCACGCAACAGAGGAAGCCCGCGTCGACCAAGATCGCCAGTGAAAACAATGCGGCGACTTTCGTCGTCCTCGACAATTTCGATTTCGGTAATCGCCGACCCGAGAATGTGTCCGGAATCCGAAAACCGAATCCGCACGTCATCCGCCAGGTCGTGCCACTCATGAAAGCTCAGCGGCTGAAACAGCTTGAGCAGCGCTTCAACGTGCTCGCGAGTGTAAAGAGGCTCGGCACCTGGACGATCGTCCCCGAACTTCCCGGCGAGATACCGCGCGTCCTCTTCCTGAATTTTTGCGCTGTCTTCCAGCATCAGCTGCGCAACATCCATCGTCGCCGCCGTACAGAAAACATCTCCGCGAAAGCCAGCCTTATAAAGTCCCGGCAGATTCCCACTGTGATCAATGTGGGCGTGCGAAAGAATGACCGCATCAAGATCAGCCGGACGACAATGAAACTGCTCGTTCTTCGCGCGAGACTCCGCCCGATGCCCCTGGAACAGTCCACAGTCCAGCAGGATCCGTCGGTCGCCAGCCTCAATCAGATGCTGACTCCCCGTGACCTCACCCGCCGCGCCGTGAAATGTGAGTTTCATATTTAATTGAGGGTCCGATGCCCGAAATCAGTGATCCAGATGCGCCGACTTCAGAAACACGTCAAGCTCATCTTTGTACTCAACAACGGCCTCGCGAGGACCGACAAGCTTTATTGTGAAGTCCCGCTGCATCGGGATAACGATACCGATCAAACGCCAGTCTTCTTTCGCACCGGGATTCGAACCGACAGTTGAGTTGAATGAGCCACGAACGTCGACCATCCGCGATTTGATCCCGGCAACTTCGATCGTTGAAAAGCTGGGTTCCTCACCCGGATCACGCCCCACCTGACCAACCCACCAATTCAGATTCATGTCAGCGCCGCCGCCCATCGACGTCAGAGTGATCTCCATGTCGCCATGCTCTGTCGGAATGATGTATTTTGAATCGACCATCTTCGCGTCAGGAATTTCCTGCCAGCTGTCAGGAATCGCGAACCCAATCCCTTCGTAATGGCGGTGCGTCGTCTTGCCGTCGCCTTTTGAAGAGGACGGGGACGTCTCCTCGATTGGTGAAGACTCGGCAACAGGCACCGGCGGAACGATGGCGTCGTCGTTACCTGACTCGGCACATCCGGAAAGGGCCAGACCAACGCAAAGAATTGCGAAAGGTGATCTGCCAGGTTTCTGCGTTAAGACGTGGTTTGAGTCATCAATCAGGCGGTGAATTGTCGACATGGCTCTCTGATCGGTTCTTGAATCGGGGAATCACTGACGAAGGTGCATTCGCAACCACAATGTGTCATCTCGTCGTGAAACTAGCTGGAACGTCGTGAGAATTGAAGCGACTATTTTCAAACTCGACTCGCCCGAACGGCACACATTGTTGATTGCTGAGCGACGACGGTCGACAATTACGCCAGTTTGAATTCGAGCCTCAGTTCACCCGTTACTCGCCATCATGTTGCGAAATTTTGCTCGTATCGTCCGCAAACAATTCTTACGAACCTAACTTCCGGAGTGATTCCATGAGTGATGTCAGCCGTCGAGGATTTCTGAAAACTACAGGCACCGTTGCGGCAGCGACCGCCGCTGCGTCGATCGTCGCGCCGGCTCCTGCACGAGCGAAAGGCTCAAACGAACGACTTCGCATCGGATTCATCGGGCCGGGCGGTCGCGGGTTTGGCGCTCACGTCAAAACGCTCTGCAAACACCACGAAGCTGGAGCGAACATCGAACTCGTCGCCGCTGCAGACGTTTACTCAGTCCACCGGGACAAAACGACTGACTACATCAAGAAGGCAACCGGCTACGCGTGCAAAGGCTACGTCGACTACACCGAGATGCTCGAAAAAGAAAATCTCGACGCCGTCTGCATCGGCACGCCGGACCACTGGCATGCGAAACAGACAATCGACTCGATGGAAGCTGGCTGTCACGTCTACTGCGAAAAGCCGATGACACACTCGGTCGAAGAAGGTCTGGAAGTCGTCAAAGTCTGGGAGAAAACCGGCAAGGTCATGCAGGTCGGCGTGCAGTCAACCAGTCTGCCGCTGTGGGACCAGGTTCGAGGCATGTTGCAGGACGGCAAGCTCGGGAAAGTGCTGATGTACCAGACCGAGTATTTCCGAAATTCGGCACAGGGGCAGTGGCGATACTACAAGCTCGAAGAAGCGATGAACCCGAAAAACATCGACTGGAAGCGGTGGCTGGGCGTCAACGAAGGATTGGCACCTCAGCGCGACTTTGACCGGGCCGTCTACAAACAGTGGCGACGGTTCTGGGACTTCGGCTCGGGCATGTACACAGACCTGTTCGTACATCGTACGACGGCGATGCTCAAAGCAACCGGCCTTCGCTTCCCTGGCCGAGTCGTCGGCGCGGGCGGCATCTTTATGGAATACGACGGGCGTGACGTCCCGGATGTGGCCACCGTCGCTGCCGACTTCCCCGAAGGAGTTCAGGGCCTGGTCAGTTCGACCATGTGCAACCAGGAAAGCCGCATTCAGCAGCTTATCCGAGGTCACCACGGTTCGTTCATCTTTGGGAACGGCGAAGGCTTCGACAGTTTTCAATTTCTGCCGGAGCGTCCTCAGGTCACTCGTGACAGCAAGCTGAAAGCCGAAACCATTCCGACCGGCACCATCGACAACACAACTTATGCTCACTTCGGTAACTGGCTCGACGCGATGGCCCAGGGCGATCAGCAAGCCTGCAACAACCCGCCAGACCTGGGCGCTGCCGCGATCGCCGTCGTGAACCTGGGCGCTCAAAGCTACCGCAAAGGCAAGGTCTTCCACTTCGACGCCGAAACCGGCACGATCAGCGACGGAGACGGAAGCTGGTCGAAACAGTGGGAAAAGAAATCGCACGAACGTCAGAAACCAAACCATATCGCAGGCTGGAAAGCTGGCGACCACGGCAGCCTGCTCGAAGAACCTGACTACATGTCTCTGGCCGGACCGTGGAAAAACGGCAAGCCACCAGCCGGGACAGGAGCGGGTTCGTAGATCCGACTCGCCGGTTGAACACTGAACACGATATTTGCTGAAGCCAGGAAACGGTCGACACCATGCACGGTGCCGGCCGTTTTCATTTCGTTGCGGTCAGAATCCGGAATTGATGTTGATTCTCTGCAACACGCCGGAAGATCAGCGACAACGTGCAACTCCGGATTAAGCCTGAACTCAAGAAGGATGAAGTAACGGTTAATCCATGTGCTCAACCCGACGATCCTCATCGTGCCTCTGATTGATTCACTGCCGCACATTCCTCACTGCGTGCCAGTCTTTATCAGCAATAGTCGATTGAGGTTTCCGGGGCGAAACCAGTAAGGGCGCAGCCTCGCTGCCCGACGCACAAATGAGGACCGGCCTTATGCAACAACTTGAATTCACGCCATCAATCAATCGAATTCAGAAAGTGATGCTCTGGATTGTTGCCTGCTTTGGAATTCTGTCCGTGCCGATGCAGCTCGCCGAATATCGACTTCAGTCAATTTCGTGGAGTATTTCCGACATCGCTCGCCGATTCACACTCGACAGTGAAGGCTCCGTCCCGGCGTGGTATTCGTCGATCCTGCTTCTGACAGCGGCGGCGTTGCTGGCTGTCGTTGCAACCGTCGCCTTCAATCAACGAGACCGATGGTGGAAACACTGGACAGTTCTGGCGTCATTGTTCTGCCTGCTGTCGCTCGACGAAGCAGCCAGCTTTCACGAAAGCCTGATTCTTCCGCTTCAAAAACATTTTGGAGCACACGGCATCTTTTTCTTCGCGTGGGTCATTCCAGGAGTCTTCTTCGTTGGAGCGGTCGGCCTGGCGTTTTTGAAGTTCGTTCTGAATCTGGACCGCCACACACGCAATCGCTTCATCCTTTCCGGCTGCCTCTTTGTCGGTGGCGCGCTGGGGCTTGAGTTTGTTGGCGGTGCATTTATGGACGCACTTGGAGAAGAACACATCTACTACATTCTCGCCGCCGCCACAGAAGAAACCTTTGAGATGCTCGGCGTCACCCTCTTCATTATCGCAATTCTGAAACATCTCGAATCACGCGTCGGCGAATTCCGACTGACCTTCGCGACCGCTTCTGCTCCGCAAGCCTGAGCCAGTCGGAAGCACCAGAACTGTTCACTGACACGCAACAGCACGGATCATCAGACACACTGATGACCAGCAACAGAAGCCGCTGGAAAGCCCCCAACAGGTAAACCGCCACCTCGACATTGTCGCTACTGACGCTCGGTTGAGTTGGTTGTGAAAGAAGCCTGCTGAACCTGAGAACGAGCCAGCAGCAGCGTTTCTTTCAGCTTTGTGTTGTCCGGGTACTGCTTGAGACACCATTCGAGCAGCGGGACGGCTTCGTCGTATTTATGCTGAGCGACCAGCAGATTCACGAGGCTCTTGCGATGAGCGTATTCGTAAGGATCGGAAGCGACGGCGTTTCGCGCAGCCTGCAAAGCGTTGTCTTCATCGTGAAGGAAGGCGAACGCTTCTTTGGCACGGCCCCAGGTAGCCGCAGCGGCCGGGCCGGTCTCTGAGGTTGCCTGATCGACGAGGTTCTTCGCCAGCCTGATACCGACGATGCGGCTTTGCTCCTGATTGCCGAGCCCGGCGTAATGGTTCCGCAAAGTTTGCAGAGATGACGTGTCGAACGAAAACTGTTCAAAGAAGAAGTCTGCGTTCTGACGCCCCAGCGCCTGAATGACGAGTCTCTGGTAAGCATCGCCAAGTGTGAAAACTTTCTTGAAGTGAGCCAGCCCGGTCTCGTTGTCTCCCGCAAGAAGTGCTTCACGACCAGCCGTCACCAGAACAGGCGGAGCTTCCGGGCGAGTTCTCAGCGCCTGGTCAATCAGCGCCAATTCGTGGTTGCGATTCGACTCTCTCAGAAAGTTCAACTCGGCCATGAAGATATACGCTTCCCCCTGCAAAGGGCACAGCGCAACAGCCTGGCGAGCATGGTGCAACGATCGATCCAGAAACGCTCGTCGGTCTCCGAAGATCTTGCCAAGCCATGATTCGAGTGCTTCGCGAGTCTCAAATGGTGACGTATTTGCGGCGTCTCGAATCTGAGCCAGCGGCATCGGGATGCCGCTCCTGGTTTGCTCGGCATCAAACTTGAGCCTCAGCAGGCTTGCCAGATTCAGATGGGCTCGTGGATTTGCCGAGTCGATTTCCAGAAGGTCTTCGAGCTGCTCGATTCGCTGATCAAGCGAGGTCGCCGAGTCATTGAACTGCAGATCAGCTTCCGCCAGCGACAAACGATGAAAGGTGTCCCAATGGTTGCTGGCCACTGCGGCAGGAGTGTGGATTCCCAACGAAACACAGACGACACCACACATCGCCACCGCAGCTCCGCACCAGACGAATCGAGGAGCGGCGATGCTGCGTTCTGAAAAGGAATCCTCAACACGCCGACTGAGACGCCAGGTGATGGCGATCATAAAAATGGTCATGGATACGCACGCCGGAATGTACCAGACGAAGTCGACGACTGAGTGCACAACACTGGCTGCGATACCCGCCGCGACTGCTGCCAGACAGGCCGCATGACGTGCGGACGTTGAATGACGATAAGCCCTGAAACACCAGATTCCGCAGGCGAGAATTCCCAATGCCAGTAGACTGCTGCCAGCGATTCCGGTTTCGAGCAAAACCTGCAGGTAGCCGTTTTCGGCATGGCTGTACTCGACTCGATGATCGCCAGTCACGTACTTGGGATAGACGTAACGATGCGTGCCGACTCCGCTACCCAGGCCGATGAAATCTGGAACGCCACGCAGCACCGCCGCCCAGATCTGTTGTCGGCCACTTGACGCTTCTTCCAGCGACCCTGCAGCTGCAAGCGATTCAAACCGAGCTTCCAGCGACTGAGTTCCGTAAATGACGACGCCGGTTCCGGTCAGCAAAGTCACTACGAGGATCGCTCCGATAGCCTTGCGACCGATCAACGACTTCAGGCCAAGAATTATCGCGCAAACAAGCGACGCTCCGGCAAAGACGGCGATTCCCGCTCGTGACAAAGAAAGAAACACAGCCACGCCACACAGGCCCAACCCGATAAACAGTAACGGCGTTTGAAGCTGGCCGGTGACCGCGGATGAAGACGACTCGCCCCACTGGTTGGATTTCTGAGTCCGAGTCGCGTCTGCCTGGCAACTTTTCCAGACCCACCAGATAAGCGAGCCGACGCCGAGTGCCAGGAAGTGTGCAAAGTGATTTCGATTCTGGAACGTCCCCATCACCGTGGAAGAACTTTCGCGAAACGGGTGATCGTACACCCACAAAAACCGACCATTGCCGAAGAAGTATTGAGCAAGTCCAACGCCTGTCATGCTTAGCGTGGCGACGGCGGTCAGCTTCAACATCTGTTCGGCATCGTCGATTGTTCTGAGCCGTTGAACCAGGACCGTAAACAGCATCGCGTACGCAACAAACAGAGAGAGCCCGGAAAGCGACTCATGCGGAGCAACTGACACCGTATTCCACGCGGTCTGAGTGACGGCTTCGGAACCGGATGCCCAAAGAGGCAAGGCATTAGCAAGCCCTGGCGAAACGGTGTTCAGAATTGATTCGGGAAGGCCGACCAACTGAAAGGCAACCAGCAGTACGCCCGCAATCAACAAACCTTCTGCACCACTGACCGAGTATCGAGCACGGCTGACAACGCACTGCCCGATCAACCAGGCGGACGTCACAAGGGCGACCAGCAGAACAAAAACCAACTCACCTGCCGGGTGACGCCCTCCCATAAAAAGCGGGGCCACTGTCAGAATCGCCAGCAAGCCAGCATCGACAATTTTCAGGATCAAACCGTGTTGAAGACCAGAGCGGCCATCGTCACTGGCCAGTTGGGTCGTGGGCATTCCATTGCTCCAGCATTCTTGAAAATCTCGCGATGACAACGATGAAGTCTGACGCCCCAATGTTGTCCAAAGTGCAAATCATACATACGTTCGGCTGAAATCTGATAAGCGGCAGCTTTTATCACAGACGCCGACAATCACGCCGCTCGCCGAGAGGAGCGAGCGGCTGAACTTCGAGAACTGGCGGCTGCCGCGACAGTCTCCTGTTCCTGCGAATCGGCTTCATTGTCGTCGTGACCGTAACCATAGTTATGTCCGTAGCCATACCCATATCCGTAGCCGTAACCATAGCCATCACGATGCCCGCCAATGCGGTTCGCGATGACACCAGCAATATCCACGCCTGCGGTGCGGAGCACTTCTGCCGCTCGCATAACCAGTTTTCGTCGATTCTTGGCCGGTTGAACGACGAGCGCCAGACCGTCAACGAGCCGGGCAACAATGGAAGCATCGCTGGCGGCCAGGATCGGCGGACAGTCGACCAGAATCTGATCATAATGGTCGTCGGCCCAGGCAATGAGTTCTGACATCCGCGGAGAACTAAGCAGTTCGGATGGGTTCGACGGCTTCGGACCACACGGAATGATGTGCAGACCGTCGAGCCCTGTTTCGCGGATCGATTCCGAGGCAGCTTCTGCAATCGGATCGGCAGATTTCAGAATACGGGACAGCCCCTTGAGACCTCGCATATTAAACAGCCGTGTCAGGCCGGGGCTTCTCAAATCAGCATCAATAATGAGCGTGCGCTTACCGGCAACCGCGTACGTGACAGCCAGATTCCCCATGACCGTCGTTTTACCATCACCAGGCTCAGAACTGGTAACTGCAAGTCGCTGCCGTTGCTCACCAGCAAAAACTATGGCTGTCCGCAGCGACCTGAATGCTTCACTTTCCACGGCGTTAGGAGCAGAGTGAACAAGCAACCCATCAACGCCAACTCCCAACTGTTCGGGCAGGTTGCTGATGACTCCAAGCAACTCCAGACCAAGCTGCTGTTTGAGTTCTTCAGGAGAACGGAATCGGTCGTCGAGCGTGTCGATGATATACACGACGACGATACCGAACAGCAGACTCGCGAAAATGAAGATCGGGAAGATCGCTGCCGTAGAGGCCTGCGGAACTTTTTTCCCGATCGCGGGCGGTCGATCCATCACAAACAGTCTCATTCGCGTCCCGTCACGGTTCACGTTAATGCCGGTAAGCCGCGTCAAAACCATCGTGTGCATTTCTCGAAGCAATTCGACTTCGCGGCGAGCAATTTCAATCTCCGCCAGCTTGCCGTTCAGTTGAATCGCCTCCGCTTCGGCACGATCGTAGATCACTCGGATGGCTTCTTCTCGCTGTTGTTCCACCGCGACGGCGTCTTTGAGAAGCGTATGAATCTGCGAAGCAATCGCGGGATCTTTCAGACTGCTCCACTGCTTCGATTTCTGACTTTGAGCGTAGGCCAGATAGAGCTGATTCTGGTGAAGCGACTGCGTCAGCTTAACGATTCGCGGATGATTGGGGCCGTAGAAACTCTTGCTCTCAGCCAACTGGCGCTGCGCGTCAACAATCTCCTGGCGAATCTTTGTAGTGACTTCTTCGTCAGTCGACTGCCCAAGCGAGATGAGTCGCTCATCACCGAGCAGTTCAGCCAACGGCTTCAAGTGAGGAGTCAGATCGCTTCCAGTCCGAATCGTCTCTTCGATGGCCGCAAGTGCTGCCTGCATCGACACTCGGCGAGACTGAGCAGCAAGGTACGACTTATTGAGTTCCATCGTGCGTTCGACGAGTGGATGTTTATCGTTTTCGCTTCGTCCGACGCTCAACCCGCCAATGGCCTGTTGGGCGCTGAAAAGATCTCGTTCTTTTGCGAAGAGCTTGTCTTCGAGAACAACACGCTCTTTGTCGAGTGAATCGACCATGGCGACTGACATATTGACCTGCGTACGGTCGAGAAATTCCTGAGACGCCTCGATCATGGCATTGATAATTGCCGCCGGAGCTTCTGGATCAAGCGACACGCAGCGCAGATGGATTGCAGAATTCCTTCCAGCGTTGACAGTCAGAATTCGCCGCAGCCGTGCTGGCCATTGCTCTTTCGGGATATTGGAATTCAGCTCCGGGGGGATAGTTTCGAGTTTCCCGATTGCGGCTTCGATAACCGTACCGCTCAGCAGAACCTCGCGAAAAGAATCAACCGGAGCTCGCGTGTCCATCAAAGCGTTAGTCTGCTGATTTGGATTAATCTGGTGAAGCAGGACCGAACCGCTTGATTCATAGGTCGTTGGCTCAGGCTCGATGGATGCCACTTTCAGGCCACCCAGAATAGCGCCGACAAGAACGGTCGCCAGAACAATATGTTTCCGCCGCCAGACAGCATGCAGAAACCGGAGTGCCTGACGAAAGGTGTGCTCCATTTCGGAGTTCCGCATCGTCGACTCGTCTGTGGGATTGCTCATGAAAGATCGTCTGATAATTGGATATCAAAGGGAACCAGCTGTCAGGGCATTTCGCCCAACTCCGATCAATGCACTGATGGTGCTGATCGTGAACGTAAGCGGCGTCTCTTCAACACTGACGACGTCGCCGGGAGCCAATGGGATATTTGCTTCTCTGTTTCGTTGAGCCTCGCCCAGGTTAACTCGAATCGCAACGGCTTCGCCGCTAACAGGGTGAGTTCGTACAACTTTCAGCTTGTTAGCAATCCACGGTGAAAAACGTGGGCCACCAGCCTGCGCCAACGCATCCAGCAGCCGATACTCACGATCGTACGGCATCTCAGAAACGCGGTTACCCGTAAGCCCCATCACAGTCACGTAGCGAGCTGGCTGCTCCTGAACGGTGACAACCGCGCCGTCCGGTAGTAGATTCTGTCCGCTGGCCAGTGCCGGCAATTCAGGTGAGAGAAGACTGACCTGAACGACTTTCCCACCGGACACCTCACCACTCGCAGAGTCGCCCGACTGATGGCCGACCGGCTGTATCGAACCACTCGGAAGCCGACTGCCTGCACCGCCACCCGGCCGGTAAATGGTGATTTGAGAACTCGCCTTTTCACCAAGCCCTCCCGCCGCCAGCACGGCATTAGCAAGCGTGCTGGCACTGGCTCGAATTTCATAGTCCCCTGGATTGTTAACAGCGCCACCAACGGTAACCCGGTGCATGTGCTTCTTTGAAAACATCACCGACACCGACGGTCGCATATAAACCTGCCGTTGCACGCACGCATTTCGAACAGCATCTGCCGCCTGCGATTCCGTCAACCCGACGACCTGAACCTGTCCGACATAAGGAACATCGACCGTCCCCTGCTCCGAAACACCCAGTTTCAATTCCTTACTTTCATCTTCGTCATTGCCGGACGAGACAAGAACCTGAAGCGTGTCTCGCGGTTGAATCAGGTCAACCGCTGTCCCAGAGTTGCCAAGCTGGCTCAAGTCAAACTGACGGCTGTTGAATGCAGCCCCGGCTGCGAGTTCGGAAGGAAGATCCACAGCTCGATACGACAACCCGCTCTGACAGCCTGAAATAACCAATGCCAGCAGCGATGCAAAAAGTACCTGCAGCCTCGGCATCCGCGTGATATTGAGTCTTATCATTATGATGCTTGGAAAGGTGTGAACGGCGAAGTGAAGAGAAGGAAACTCAGCAGACGAAGATTGTCGGAGCTGTTGACAGGCAGACCGTGCCTTCCGGACCAATTGACTCGATAAATCCAGGTGAATTGTCATCAGGACAAGTTGTCAACGAGAGTGCCAGCGGCGCTCGACTGCAATGAAATGAAGAGAATGGATGTGACGGAACACAGTGGCCGCAGAAAACACAAAGAAAAACAAAACCTTCCGGAGTACTCCATCGCTGATAAATTTCAGACAGAGAAATCAGTCCGATTATGTTGTCCTGAGGCTTTTCGTGCGTACTGGATAATCGCTTCCCGAAATTAAAGCTATATGAGTTTGCTCGATCGCTGGCGTCTGAAATTTCGCAGCAAAGACGTCGCTCACGCTGCGTGACCGATCTTGACTTGATTCTCGTTTTTAGACTCCAATCAGAAGAATTGAACGTCGACGGCCTTACTCTTCTCAATGGCCGATCAGACGACTGAATGGCGGACGACCGAGTTCCAGGATGCGAGTATCCCCGCCGCGTTTACCGGTTAAGTGGGCTGTGAATGGAGTTACGGCATCGTGCGTCAACGTGTGGCCCTGGTTTCAAATACCGGCTGGAACATTCTGAACTTCAGACTCAATCTCGCGCAAAGGCTGATAGAACTCGGGTACGACGTGCATGCCATTGGGACTTCAGACGGCTGCGAAAACGAAGTTCGCGACGCCGGAATCGTCTGGCACGACTGGAGACTGAAACGTCGCAGCATTAACCCTCTGTCTGAACTCGACGCAATCAGGTCGCTGGACTCCGTCTATCGAAAAATCAAACCCGATCTGGTGCATCACTTTACGGTGAAGCCTGTTCTGTACGGCACGACTGTCGCCAGAGTGCGTAAGCTCCCTGCCATCGTGAATTCTGTGACAGGGCTACCGTATTTTCTACTGTCACAATCCAGGACAGGCGTTCGCGGTGCTGCCCGTGAAGCCGCGATGAAATGGTATTCCTGGGCTCTGTCCGGCAACGACGTCTGCCCAATGTTTCAGAACCCGGATGACCTGGCCGTAATTGCGGCGTGCAACCGGAGAATCGAGCAGCAAGCCGTCTCAACGCCTGGGTCGGGTGTTGATCTGTCAAAATTCACGATGATTGACGAATCGTTTGTGGAACCCGACGAGTTGGTCGTGACATTCGTCGGCCGGTTGATCAAAGAGAAAGGCATCGTCGAGTTTGTCGAAGCAGCTCGCCAGACGCTCTCCCGGACAACCCGTCCGATCCGGTTTGTTGTCTGCGGCGATGTCGATCCAGGAAACCGCTCAGCCGTACCGGCAGCGACAATGGCGGAGTGGCAATCGCTGACCGGCGTAAAATTCCTCGGACACGTCAGCGACGTGCGGAAGGTGCTCGAACAATCTCATCTCGTCGTGCTGCCGTCTTACCGGGAAGGAACGCCGCGAGCTCTGCTGGAAGCTGGTGCCTGCGGCCTTCCCGTCATTGCGACTGACGTGCCAGGTTGCCGCGAAGTTGTGATCGACCGCGTAACCGGTCGACTCGTACCGGCAAAAGACGCGACCGCTCTGGCTCACGTGATGCTTGAACTGATCAAGGACTGGCCGTTGATGCGGAAGTATGGCCGGGCAGGTCGAGAAAGAGTGCAGACGGTCTTCGAAGAGCGGTTTGTGATTGATGCGACTCTCGATGTTTATGCGCGAATGCTGGGTAGCGACCGGCAGGCGGTTGCCGCTTGAGATTCGCTTAACGGGAACCGCAACTTTTTCTTAATGGTCGATTTCGCATGAGAGTTCTTTTTCTCGTCCAGTATCCACGCCAGGCACCAAGCCCAAGGTATCGTGTTTACCAGCTCGTGCCGTGGCTCGAAAACGCTGGTATTAGATGCGACGTTGAGCCGCTCATTGGCGAGTCGGATTACGCCGCTGCGCGTTCATCGGGAAAATATTTCGGCAAAAGTCGAATGCTGGCGACAGGCCTGGCACGTCGCCTTTCGGCCCTGCTGAGGACTCGACAGTACGATCTCGTTTACGTTCTCAAAGGAGCGTTTCCCTACGGCCCGCCGCTGATCGAACAACTGCTCCGAGCGAGCAACGTTCCCGTCATTTTCGATTTCGACGACGCCATTCACATTCACAAGAAGAGCGTCAGTCATCGGTTTCTGGATTACCTGAAATCAACGCGCCGAGTTGGCCAGGTGGCAGCTCTGGCAAATCGAGTGGTCGTGCCGAACGAATATCTCGCGAATTTCGCACGCGAGTTCAATTCAGCTGTAACCATTGTCCCGGAAGCTGAGGATACCGAACGACTGGTTTCACGTAAGCCGCATAAAAACAGGTCACCGATTGTCATCGGGTGGGTCGGTAGTTCATCCACCGCCAAATACCTGACTCTGATCGAGGATGCGTTGCGGACAATCTGCGACCGATTTTCAAATGTCACATTGCGAGTGATCGGCGGCAGATTCGAAGCACCAGAAATCCGAACAGAACTGGTCGACTGGAAGTTCGAGCGTGAAGTTCAGCAGTTTCACGACCTGGATATCGGCATCATGCCGCTGCCGCTCGAAGAGTGGAGCAAAGGTAAAAGCGGCTGCAAACTCAGGCAGTACATGGCCGCCGGCGTTCCGGGAGTGGGAACGGCAATCGGCTACAACCTTGAACTCGTCGACCACGGTCGAACAGGTTTCCTTGCCACAACACAGGACGATTGGGTCGAATGTCTATCCAGGCTGATCGGGGACGCTGAACTTAGAAATACGATCGCGGCGGCAGCTCGCCGGGATGTTGAGCAACGATTCGCTATTAACGTAATCGGACCACAACTCGAAGGCGTGATCCGCGAAACCGTCGACGAATTCAAAACAGCAGGAAGGTCCCGGAGGGCCGCAGCATGACGGCTCCTTCCGTTCTGTATATCGCGTCGGCGAGTATTTCAGATCCGCTGATCGTCTCCCAGGTCGTCCGATACCTTGAGCAGATGCAGCATTCACTGACGGCGTGCCATCTGATTACGTTCGAGCGAGACGCTTCGGAAGACTTCTCAAACATCACGGAAAGGTTGCGGGCAGCCGGCATCCATTGGCATCCGATCAAGGCCTGGAAACGTCTGCGGAGCGTCGGCTTCTGGTTTGATCGTCATCGGGCATTGGCCTGCGCTCGTCGAATCGTCGCCGAAGAAAACATCGGCATCGTTCATTGCCGAAGCTTTCTTGCAGGCACGCTCGGCAGAAAACTCAAGAGGCAGAACGTTCGGTTTCTTTATGACATGCGGGGCCTCTGGTCTCTGGAGAAACGCGACAAAGGAACCATTCGAAATCCCTACGCGTTCAAAGTTGCCCATGACCTGGAACAAAAACTGTTCCGCGATGCCGATCACATCATCTCACTGACCCACTCGGGGAAACAGTATCTGCTGGCTGCCGGAGTCGATGTCCCGATTGACGTGATCCCAACCTGCGTCGATCTTCAGCGGTTTCAGCCGCGCATCCCGCAGGACAATCTTTGCTCGCCTGACCGAGTGACCAGAACTGCGACTCTGAACGTAGTGTCTGCGGGAACGCTCGGGGCTGGCTACCTGGCCGACGAGATGTTCCGCTTCGGCGCCCTGCTGAAGGCGACCTGGCAGTCAGCCTCGTTTCGAATTCTTACGGCAAGCGACGCCGACCTGGTGATTCGTGCAGCCGACAACGCTGGACTACCATCGTCGTGCCTGAGCGTTACAAAAGTCTCACCGGATGCGGTCCCCGACGAGTTAGCGACGGCCGATGTCGGCCTGTGTTTTGTGAAACCAACCGAAGCGAAAGTTGCTTCCTGCCCAACGAAACTCGGCGAGTACCTGGCCTGCGGACTCCCGGTCATTGCTACGGATGGCGTTGGAGATGCCACCGACATCCTTGAAGCCAACCGAGTCGGCGTTGCACTGCGGCACGATGACGAAGCGGCCTGGCCAGACGTTGTTCGGAAGCTGGAAATGCTGCTGAACGATCCGGAGTTAAGGCCCCGCTGTCGACAAGTTGCGGAACAGAAGTTTGGACTCGTCGAAGGAGCCGGGGAATATCTTCGCATCTACGACGAGATGGTCGGCGCACCTTGGAAACAGCAAAGGACAGCGGCATGAGTGGCGAAATCGCCTTCGTACATAGCGCGCTCAGACGTGGTGGGGCCGAACGATTGCGGTATACCGTTTTGAAGGAACTCGCCGAACGGAACGTGGCATGCCGAGTCTGCTTGTTCAATGGCGATGGCGATCTGGTTCCCGCCGTACGAGACCTCGGAATTCCCGTCGATGTCTTAAACGTTTCGGGAAAGATCTACAGCCTGAAGACAACTCTTCGACTGGCAGACTGGCTGAAGAAAACGCAGCCGTCGATCGTCCACGGTGGCCAGTTTCTCACAAACCTTCATACCACGGCGGCAGCAAAACTGGCAGGCATCGGACCGGTCATCATCGAAGAGCACGGCCACAACCGTTGGAAACGCTGGCATCACCGGATGCTTGACCGCCTGGTCTGCAGTCGCGCCGACGGAGTCGTGTGCTGCTCTGGCAGTGTCAAACGGGTCGCACAGGCATCAATGCAGGTTCCCGACGACCGATTCCACGTCTTGCATAACTGCATCGACCTGGCAGAAATCGGAGGACGCTCTGAAACCAGGTCGACCGTCAGGGGCAGCCTCAATGTGGCAGATGACGAGATCCTGGTGGGGACCGTCGGAACTCTTCGTCCGGAAAAAGGACACAGCGTCCTGATTCGAGCCTGGCGTCAGCTTTGTGAGCAGCATTCAGACATTCGAGCCAGACTGGTGATCGTTGGTGATGGCCCCATTCGACAGCAACTGCACGACGAAGCGAAGGATGTACCTGGAATCGTCTGGGCCGGAAGTCGATCCGACGTCGGGGAAGTCCTGGCGGCAATGGACGTCTTCGTGTTTCCGTCCGTCGACGAAGGTCTCGGAATCGCGCTGCTGGAGGCAATGGCCACCGGACTTCCATCAGTCGTCAGCAACGAAGGCGGCATTCCCGAAATTGTGACCGACGGTGAAACCGGACTCATTGTAGAAGCTGGAGATTCGAACGCACTTTGTGAAGGACTCGCGAGAATTTCACGCGAAATTGATCTCAGGCGAGCCCTCGGCAGTGCAGCTCAAATGGTTGCTCTTAGCGGACACACGCCGTCCGTGTATTGTCAGCGTCTTCTGGACATTCATCGGCAGCTATCGAGCTAGTCAGGAATGGTTGCGATACAGGTATCACCTTTCACCGCAACTGGAGGAAATCAGTGCAGGAAAACGGATTACACCCTTCCGGATCAATAAAGGTGTCACCGAATGAGCTTGCCAGAATTCTGCGCGTATTCTGGATTGGTCTTGCGATGCGTTGCGGGCTCGTCCTGACGTTGCAGGCAACGGGCGTAGAACGATCGTTGAAGCTGACCAAAGACGCCTTCCTTTATGACTCCATCGGCAAGCAGATTGCCGAGCATTACCGAACCAATGGCGGAACCAGCTGGCCAGACCGGGTTTCTGGCGTACTGGACCATCTATACGAGTACTTTGTCGGACTAACGTATTACTTAACCGATGACTCGATGCTGGTTGTTCGACTGGTCAACGTGCTCGCCGGTTGCCTGACTGTACTTGCCACATGGCGAATGGCTCGGTACGTCACCGACGCGGACACCGCCTATCGATGTGGCTTGTGGGCGTGCTTTTTCCCGACGCAGTTCTACTACTCGTGTCTGCCGGTTCGGGATGCACAAAGCACACTGGCAATGACACTGGTCTTTATGGGAATGACAGCCCTGACTTCGGGAGGAAAGCGTACGCATATTCTCGCGCTTCCGCTCGGAATCCTCATGACAGCCGGATACAGAACGTACGTCGCTTCGGTCCTCGTATTTCTTGTTCCGGTCGGCTTGTGCGCCGCAGTGTTTCTGGCCCGATCAAACAACAAGTCGAAGCTTTTGAGCAGAGCAGCACTGCTGGGTGTCATCGCGCTTGGAATTGCCGGCCCTGCGGGAATCGAACAGCTTTCGTCAACCGGGAAAGCCACTAAAGTCATGGACATGGATTACTGGAATTCGACACGGCAGAAAATGAATCGAGGCAGCGGGGCTTTGTACGACGGTGAAGACGTTCCGGAACTTGGCAAATCAATCGTCGGCACAGCGCAGGGAATTGCGATCGGTCTGTACTTCTTTTTTGTCAGCGTTAACCCAACAGAAATGGACAGCGTTCGACAATGGATGGCCTTACCAGAAGTGCTGATCGTCCTCTACATGGTCCCTAAACTGTATCGAGGATTCAGGCGGATCATGCGACATCATCGCTTCGAATTTATTGCTGTCCTCTTTGTCGCCATGGCCATCACGTTTGCGTACTCCAGTGTGACCACGAACGCCGGACCGTTGATGAGGTGGCGTTTGCAGGTGGCCAATGTCTATATCGTGATCGCAGCCATTGGACTTTCACGGAGCTACTCGTCCGAAAGACGGCACCGTTCACAACTCCAGATTTCAGATCTCGACAGGTCGCGTGATAGACGCGAATCAACGCCGTCGGGTTTGCAATTGCAGCCCGGTCGTTAGGCAGCTCGATGATCTGCTTTGACCAGTTGTTTGCCTTCGGAACCTCCAGCCATGTCGTCAGTGCCGTCACCAGAGTCCAATCAGATTTTGCCGCTGGCGGTGATCTGCGGAGCTTCTGCGACGGGTCTGGGAGTTGGTCGAGATCTGGGACGGCGCGGCGTCTCCGTAGTTTTTGCTGATTTCGAATCTTTTCGTCCGGGATTTGTCAGCCGATACGTCAGCAAAGTCGAACCCGGAATCACTGCGAAGTCAGAAGAAGATCTGGTTGAGAAACTGGTAGCACTTGGAAGTCGACAGCCCGTCAAACCCGTGCTGTTTCAAACAACCGATCAGATGGTTCTGCTGATCGCCCAGCATCGCGAGCAACTCGACCAGCACTTCCACATTGCCAATTCAACCCGTCCCGGAATTGCGGACGTAGTCACCGACAAAAAATCCTTCTACGAGCTGTGCGTCAAACATGGAGTCGTGGCGCCTCGAACTTCGTTTCCCGAGACACTCGAACAGGCGCTGACCGTCAAAAGTGAGTTCGACTTTCCGGTCATCATCAAACCGATTCACGGGCACCTCTGGCGAGAGCGGCTCAAGGGACGAAAGCTTCTGACGGCAGCCTCTCCAGATGAGTATGAGCAGATCGTCAAAAAATTTGCAGACGATATTCGCGAGCTGATGGTTCAGGAGTTGATTCCGGGCCCGGAGAGTAATCTCTGGATCGGCGGACTTTACTTACGACAACGTGACGGCGAGCCGGGAGCGATCTTCACCGGTCGCAAGCTGCGTCAACACCCTCCGGGTTTCGGCAGTGCCTCGCTGGCCGATGCCTCCCCGAATGAAGACGTAGTCAGACTCAGCGTCAAGTTTCTACGGGAAATTGGCTACCGGGGCGTATGTGGGACCGAGTTCAAATTCGACGAACGCGATTCACAATACAAGATGGTCGAGGTGAATCCTCGGCAGACACTCTGGTTTGCGCTGATTGACGCTTCCGGAATTCCTCTGAATTATTATGCGTATTGTGATCTCGGCGGCTTGCCACTTCCGAAAGCTGGCAGCCTGCGCGACGGCACGAAATGGATTCTTTTTGAGAAGGACCTGATCACGTCGATCGGGTACATCCTTAAAGGCAAGCTGGGTTTGTTCCGGTGGCTCGGTTCGTACCGCAACATCCGCGTCCACGCAGTGATGTCAATGAGCGATCGACGACCGATGTTCAGCCTTCTTCGAACCTACGCCGTTCGAGTGTGGAGTCGGTTCATCCTCCGGTCGTGACAACCGCCAACTCACCCAACCGCCAACTCACCCAACCGCCAACTCACCCAACACCAACTCACCCAACACCAACTCACCCAACACCAGCTCACCCAACTGCTGATTCATCTGGCTACGAAACGCGACTTCCAACTAACGTGCGACACATGTTTGACGCAGAAAAAACATCTCCAACCAGTCCGTTAGCAGAAGACGACTGCGGTACCTTTGTGATTTCGCTCGACTTCGAACTCGCGTGGGGAACGCGCGGGCGACCGGCAGCTTCGAAAGTTGGTCCGTATCTCGACGGCGCTCGAGACGCGATCACGCAGATGCTGGCTCTGTTTGAAGAGTTCAGAATATCTGCAACCTGGGCAACTGTCGGTGCGCTGCTGATGGCACAACCGGGTGCTCAGCGTCGCCACCGCATGATCACCGGCTCGCGTTTTGATGATATCCCTGCGGGAGATCACCTTTCCGCACCGAACTGGTACGCCGAGGATATTCTTGACCAGCTACTGGACTGCCCGGTACCGCAGGAAATCGGCTGTCACACGCTCACTCATCTTTACGTCAATACGCAGCCGGAAGGACGCCAGCCACTGGCCGACGAACTCGACCTGTTTCTTGAACTGTTCGAGGAGTTGCGATTGCCTCGGCCTCGCAGTTTCGTCTTCCCGAAAGCGTACCAGGCCCACTTCGACCTACTGGCCGAACGGGACTTTTACGCGTACCGCGGCCCCGAAGATCGCTGGTACGAATCGTTGCCCGGCACGATTCCGGCGGCAGGAATTCGACTCGCCGATTCCGTCGTTGGATTCACGCCCCAGGTACGTCGATGCGAACATCACTCCCGTAACCTGTGGATGATTCCGGCATCGCAGTTCTACTCACCATTTATGGGTGTGGGCCGGTATGTCCCGTTGCAGTCTCGAGTCCGCAAGGCCATCAACGGCCTCAATCATGCGGCGCATCGCGGTGGTGTCTATCACTTGTGGACTCACCCGTTCAACATGGGATACCGCACCGCGGAGTTGCTGAGCGGGTTCCGGCAAATCCTTGACCATGCCGCCCAGCTTCGCACCGCCGGCAAGCTGACGATTCAACCAATGACTCAACTGAATTCGGTGGAATGCTCCCGTGCCGCCTGAGCTTGATGCTGGAAACGTTTCGCGAGACATCTCGATGCACCGCTGACGACCGCGCTGCACCTCACGTGGCGTTTCAAGACGCCGCTGCCCTGAAGCAACTCACGAAATACGCATTACCGCTCGATCCTCGATTTGCATCGTCCCGGCTGTGCGTAATCTCTGAAGACAGACCAGCCACGCACTTCTCCTCGACATGAAGAAGCGATACCGCTGTGCATGCTGGCGTTTGCTGGTCCGTTGGTGGTGGATCATTTAGAACTGCAAACCAGACTCGCTCAATCATCAATTCGCACAATGTTCAACTTACTGGCGTCAGTATGAAGACAACGGTTCTGCAGTCACTGATCGTGGTCCTGCTTTCGGGAGGTAGCTTCGAAGCGGCCGAGCCGGCGACGTTCAAGGCGAGCATTCAGCCGCTCGTTCAGAAGTACTGCCAGCGTTGCCACAACGTCGACAGGATGACGTCGGGAATCCGAGTGGATCAGCTTGATGGTTCGCTGGAAGATCGCCACCTGTTTCTCTGGAAGGACATCCTCAGGCAACTCGATGATGAAGCCATGCCGCCGGAAGACGAACCTCAGCCGACGGTCGAAGAACGAAAGCTGCTTGTTGACTGGATCAATCAGGCCCTGATCAAAGCTCGATCTCGTAACACAGCGAAAAATGGTTCCGTTCGCCGACTGACGGTCGCTCAGTATCGAAACACGCTGCGGGATCTGCTGGGGTTGGAAGACAACGTCACCGACATTCTTCCAGCCGATGGTGTTTCTAAAGATGGCTTCCTCAACAACGGCCAGACGATGGAGCTGTCGCCGCTGCTGATTGAGGCTTATTTCGAGGTCGCTGAGAAGGCGTTAGACCGGTGCATCGTCGACGAAAATGAAAAACCGTCGATTCAGAATTTCCGCATGGACCTCGGAGCGGGCATCAATCCAGAACCGTATCCCGAACCGCTCATTCTGGGAGCGTTGAATCACCTGCTGCCGAATCAGGATTTCATGGTGACTCAACTGACGGCTCAGAAGCCGTTTCACTTTGCCCCGTTCTTCATGAAGACGAAGTACCGATTCAATGAGGGTTACCAGGGAAACTCGACGGTCCGCGGCTGGAGAGAATACGACAGCATTTATCACTCCGTCTTTGCCTGCATGCGAGGCAAGCCGGGGTACCCCAAAGGGCTCGCCTATCAAACTGTTCCCGAGGGCTTGCTGCTGCGACCGTCCGTTCCAAGTGCCGAACTCTTTCAGGTTGAAAGCACGTACGGACCGCAAGCCAACTTCAAGATTTCTCTGCGGGAGTTGCCGGACCACGGACGATTCCGCGTCACCGTCAAAGCGGCCAGGTACAACGACGGCCTGTTGCTCGATCCGGGAAGCCAACCAGCAGCAAACGCAACTGCGGAAGATTCATTGATCATTCATGATCTCACGTCACCACAAACGTTGCATGTTAAAAAGGCCGGCGTTTACCAGGTCGACGTTCACCTGGCAGCCCCTTCTGAAGAAACGGTCACGCCAGACAGTTCGAAGCTGACTGAGGAACTGGTCGGATCATGGTCACTCAACGGAAACGCGGTGGCACAATCAGAACGAAAAGAGTTGACCGGTCGCCTTGAAGGTGACGCACAGTTTGTGGACTCGCCATTCGGCCAGGCGATTTCACTCGATGGAGATAGCGACGCGGTCGTGATTCCCCGAAACGAGTCGATGAACGTCGGTGAGGGCGACTTCACCGTGGCGGCCTGGATTCGCCCTCACGAACTTCGGCAGGGCGGCATCTTCTGCCTCGGAAAATACAGTTGGACTCACGGCTGGTACTTCGACATGCCCAACAATCAGGGCGTGCTGCGAATCGAAACAGTCAGCCCGGCTAATCAAGCCAACGGAACTGTTGCAACGCGACCAGGCATCATCCGTAAGAACAAGTGGCAGCACGTCGCAGCAGTCGTCCGCCGTGGGCAAAACAAGACAGAGCTTTTCGTCAACGGCTACAAAGTCGCGGCAGGCAGCGTCGCTCCAACAAACCTGGATAATTCAAACATCAGTCTGCACATCGGTCGCATTCAGGATGCTCAGCAGTTCAAGGGCGAGATCGACGAAGTGCACTTCTTCCGTCGCGCGTTAGGCATTGCCGAGCTTCAGGCCCTGCTTGAACCCGGTCGTAAGTTCGTTCAGCCACCACCTCCAGAGAAACCGAAGACGCTCAATCTGCAAATCGGCCAGAATTATTTCGCAGGAACGCTCCAGCAACCGGCCTTCCTGGCCATGCGGTTGCCTGCCGGCCCGATCCCAGTCGTCACAAAGTACGATGGAGCCTCGATTCCTCACCGCGTTGTGTTCAGCCGCGTCGATGAGTCTTCGGAGCTCGGAGCGAAGTTTGCTACGTTCGAGAAACGACTGCCACGCCTCGGAGTGCATGTCGGACTTCGACGTGACTGTGGCAGCACGTTGACTCAGGTCGGGCGTGCTCAACCAATTGTCGGTCACGAACTGGCCAGCTATGTCTTCGAGGGAGCAATCAGCAATTTTCCGAGTCCCGACGTCCAGAAAGACAACGACAACTACCTGGCAGGCGTTCGTGAGATCGGCGTTCGCAGTGAATACACCGACGGTCGCGACATGCCTCGTATGCTTGTCCGGTCGGTCGAGTTTGAAGGGCCCTACTACGAAACCTGGCCACCCGAGGCGCACCGTCGAATTTTCATCGAGTCCAATCACAAGAACGACAAGCCAGCTTATGCGAGAGAATTGATTCGAAACTTTGCGACCCGCGCGTTTCGTCGACCTGTTTCGGACGCGGAATCGGACTCGCTCGTCGCCGTGTTCGACAGCTCATTTTCCGAGACGAACGATTTCACACAGAGCGTAAAGGATGCGTTGCTCGTCACACTGACCTCGCCGCAGTTTCTTTTCCTGACAGAAAACAGCGGCAGCCCGGAAGGCGAACTGCTCGACGGCCACGAACTGGCATCGAAGTTGTCTTACTTCCTGTGGAACGCCGCTCCGGATAATCGACTCCGTGCGCTGGCGGAATCCAACAAGCTGCACACGTCGGTCAATGCCGAAGTCGAAAGAATGATTCTCGATCCGCAGTTCGAACAGTTCACGCGCGAGTTCGTTTCCCAGTGGCTGCAGCTCGACAAGTTCGAGGTCGTCGAGATTGATCGGAAACGGTATCCGAAGCTGCTTCGCGACACAAAAAAGCAATTGCGAAATGAGCCGGTCCAACTGGTTCAGTATTTAATGACAGAGAATCGGCCACTGCGGGAGCTCGTCCAGGCTGACTTCATCATCGCCAACGAAGTCGTCGCCAGTTACTACGATCTTGGCGGCAGGACGGAGCGCGGGTTTGACTTCGTTGCCATCCCGCATGACCGGAAAAATCTCGGCGGCATCCTGACGAACGCGGGAATCCTCGCCGGACTGTCCGACGGACGCGAGTCAAATCCCGTCAAGCGAGGTGCCTGGCTGGCTCGAAAAATCATCTCTGAGCCGCCCGATGATCCGCCGCCGAACGTACCGGCGTTGCCCGAAGAAGAGTCTCATCTGACACTCCGCGAAAAACTGGGGCGGCATCGTAATCAGCCGGGTTGTGCGAAGTGTCACGAAGGGATTGATCCGTGGGGAATCCCGTTTGAACAATTCGACGCAGGAGGGTTGTTCAAACTGACCGAGTCAGTGGATGCCCGCTCGACACTTCCCGACGGGACTGAGGTTGCAGATCTGAACGCACTGAAGACGTACCTTGCGGAAGATCGGATTGATCAGGTTGCGTTCAGCTTTCTTAAACATCTGACTTCATACGCGATCGGTCGCAGCCTGACGTACAACGAGATTGAGTTTCTGAAGGAACACGGAGTAGGATTGAGGACCAACGACTACCGCATGCAGGACATGATCCGGTTTGTCGTGAACAGTGAAATGTTTCTTGAGAAGTAAGCCTGCGCCTGCCGACGATCAATCAGTCGTCCCTTCCTCGCGAGTTCCACATCCCCACTTCCTCGGAATTCACTATGGCCAACTCTGCCCAACTCGATCGCCGTGCCATTCTTAAAGGTCTCGCCGGAGCCTCACTGGCTTTGCCGGTTCTCGACGCGATGGGCTCTGAAGTTTCTGAACAGACGCCTCGCCGGTTTTGTGCACTCTACACAGCCAACGGGATGTCGCTGCCGAATCAGAAAAATGAAATTCCTGAGTGGCACTGGTTTCCAACCGCTGAAGTTGACGGCCGGTTCGTCTTCGGAAAATCCACCGAGCCGCTGGCCGGATTCCGTGACCACTTAAGCTTTATGGGCGGCCTCTACCACTCAAGCGGCCCGAAGGCCGACCCGCATGTCTGTTCGGACATGTGGCTGACCGGTGCTCCGCTACACGATTCAAAACCGGGCAAATACAACTCGGTCGGTCTGGACCAGATCATCGCGCTGCACACCAGACAGCATTGCCGTCAGCCATCACTGGTTCTGTCGATCGATGCGGGCACTGGTTTTCTGTCGCGAACTGGGACGATCTCGTACAGCCTGGAAGGCAAACCAATCCCTGCTGAGAACAACCCTCGACGAGTCTTCGACCGACTCTTCCGAGGCGACCGGGAATCGCTGAAGTCAAAACGCGACAGCCTGAAGAAGCGACTCAAACTGGTTGACGCAGTTCTGGAAAACGCAAAGACGTTCAATCGTAGGCTGGGCAAATCTGACAGGCAGAAGATGGACCAGTACCTGACCTCGCTGAACGAAGTTGAGTCGCGATTGATCGCGTCCGAAAAGTGGATCGACATTCCAATCAAAGAGCAGGATTACTCGCACCTCGATCTGGACGTCACGCCGGAAGGCGAGCCTGCCGAATACTACCGCAACATGTTCGACCTGATCGCGCTGGCGTTTGATGCAGACATCACACGCTCGGTCGCCTTTATGCTGAACCGCGAGGACGGCATGGGCATCAGCGATACGTTCCCGCTGAAACTCGGTTTAAGCCGCACGCATCACAGCCTTTCGCACGCCGGCGACAAAGACGGGCAGCTGGACTTTGCAAGGTACGACCGGTTCCTCAGCGAACAGCTGGCCTACTTCTTCCAACGATTACAGTCTTACGACGATCGTAACGGCAGCGTCCTTGATAACAGCATCGTCCTGTTCGGCAGCGGAGCCAGCACGACTCACAACCCCAGAAACCTCCCGACTCTACTCGCCGGCGGCTCGAACATGGGACTCAAACACGGAACCTACTGGAGAGACGGTGAGACGCTGATGTCCGACATGTACCTCAGTATTCTGCGATCCATGAAGATCGAACAGGAATCATTCGCAGACAGCACCGGCGTGCTTCAGAACTCGATCTTTTCGACTGTCTAACAGCCTACTGAATACTCATCACGAAGGTTGCTGTTCCGATGCAGGCTGCATGGCGGCTTTCGATGCGATGAACAATGTGCCGAGCAGAATCAGCCACTCGACGGTGGCGAGCGCATATGTCGTCGTGCTGATGCCGGAAAACTGAAAGAAGCTGACCGTGCGAAAGACGACCAGACAGCTGTGAACCAGGCAGCACAGCCGCAACGCCCCGACGGTGTCTTCAGCGCGGCGAAGCGGCCACAGAAACGCGATTCCCAGAGCCAGCTCCAGGCCGCCATAGACAACAAAGAATTCAGACTGGCCCGAGCCTGAGATCAGTTCAAAGCCGACAGCGTTGGCCGTCGCGTCAGGCCGGGCGGCACACCAGATCGCCAGGGCGATGTACGCCGCTCCAACGACGGCAAGAAAAATGCGAGCCATTTGAAATCCCTTTTCATTATGACCTGTGTGTCGAGTCACGGAATTGAGTTCACATGACTTCGTTGTCACTCTGCACGTTCTCGTCAGTCGTTTGCGCAATCCGTATGGCGTCTTTAATTGACTGGTTAATCCAATCAGACTCGCTCCCCTCAGGGACTCGTCCGGCTGCCAGGTAACCGGCGTAAATGGTGGCCGCCGCCTGAACGATAATCCCTTCGCTGGGTTGTAGTGCGATGTACGGTTTACCCATGTGCAATTCCCGAGTGTTGAGCGAGTTTTTGATCGTGCGAGGAAGACAGATGGTTGAAGGCTACCCTCAACCATCCGTTTCGATCCAGCCCTCGTTCGACTCGACACTCATGCCTGTTGCGGCTGTCGGTTTTCAAACGTCGCAAAGAAACTGGCAGCCAACAACGCAGAAATCAGTGAGCATGTCCGCCACCTTCGTGACCATCGTGAGCGTGCCCATGATCATCGTGACTATGCGCCAGTTTGCCTCGGTAAGACTTGCCTTCGATACTCAGGACCAACGTGCCCTCAACGTGCTCACTCTCGTGGAAGAGTTCGAGCAATGCTTTATCGTCAGATGTAAATCGTGAAGATTTTCCTTTCGTCTCATTTTCTTCCGGACTGGCCGCCAGCTTAAATTGCTCCGGTTTGCCGTCATGCGTGAGGTTGAGCGTGATCTCAGAGGCATCAATGGCAACAGCATTCTTTGCGGCAGCGTCCAGAATGTATATCGAAATGCCCGTATGCTCGTGCGCGTCATGTTCATCGTCACCGTGATCATGGCCCCCTTCTCCATCCTTGTCATGATGAGGTTCGGCCGGCCCATTTTCGTGGTGATCATCGTCGTCGTGGCCGTGCGGGTGAACCAGCTCAGCGTGGTATTCCTCGTTGCCCAGTTCGATCAAATCTCCACCGTGCGGACCATGAGTCGGGTGAGCGTGTCCCGCGTGCGGATCCTGGTCAGGATGCTCGTTGTCGTGCGCCGTCACTTCGCTGAACTGGTCGCTGTTCGTCGGGTCGGCACATCCCGACACAGTGAAAGCCGCCATCGCCAGAATCGCCACTCCGTGTTTGAAAAAGTCTTTCATTTCCGTCTCCAGATACTTCGAGAAAGTCGATTGAATCAGCAGTTTCGGTCGCCCCTTCAGGCCGTCACCGCCGCTGCCGGGTGAGAGTTTGTTTGCGAATGATCCGTATCTTCCATGAGTTTGACGCTCGACCGGCCAGCGTTGACCACGCGTTCGGCTTCCCTTAACCCGAACAGCCAGAACAAGGCCGGATGCACAAAGAAATCGAGCAGTGTCGAGCTGATCAAACCGCCGAGAATTACCGTCGCGACGGGATAGAGAATTTCTTTACCAGGCTCTCCGGCAGCTAATACGAGTGGCACGAGTCCGATCCCGGAAGTCAGCGCTGTCATCAGCACAGGAGCCAGTCGTTCCAGCCCGGCGCGAACGATCATCGACTTCGTCCAGTCTTCGCCTTCGTGCTGCACCAGATGCAGGTAATGATTCAGCAGAAGAATTCCGTTGCGTGAGGCAATTCCGGCCAGAGAAATAAATCCAACCATGCTCGCCACAGTCAATGTCTGCCCGGTCAGAACCAGAGCCACCACCGAGCCGATAAACGCCATCGGCAGCGCGGCCATCACCTGCAACGACAGATTGATCGATCGAAACATCGTGAACAGAACAAGAAAAACGCCGCCCATCGAAACGATGAAAAGCAGACCGATCACTCGGGTGGCCGACTGCTGACTCTCAAACTGGCCACCGAACTCGACGAAATAACCTTCATCCAGCGATGCCACAACGGGCGCAACCGCTTTTTGAATCTCCTCAACAACGTCGACCACGCCTCGTTCCGAAACATTGCATTGCAGAACGATCCGTCTCCGAACGTTTTCGCGGTTAACCGTATTCGGTCCGCCGGATTCATAGATGTTTGCTACCGATTCCAGCGGGATCTTGCCGCCGTCGGGTAACTCAATGGTGAGCCGCCGTAACAGATCGATGTTCTCACGGTAGCCCTCGTCAAGTCGCACCAGTAGATCGAACTGCCGCTGCCCGACGAGCACTTCCGAAACGACCTGTCCATTCATCGCCGTTTCGACAAACTCGTTGACATCTTTAGCGGTCAGGCCGTTCAACAAGAGCTTGTCATGATCCAGTTCGATGCGCAGTTGAGGGATGATGACCTGCGGTTCGACGAGCAAATCTTTGACTCCGTCGACTTCGCCGATCACCGCTTCCATCTCTGCCGCTTTTCGCCGCAGAACATCAAGGTCGTCGCCGTAAATCTTGATGCCGATCTGCGCTTTCACGCCGGACAGCATGTGAGAAATCAGGTGAGCGATCGGCTGCTCAACAGCAGTCACAATGCCGGGAATATCGGCCATCGCTTCACGGATCTCTTCGAGCTGCGCTTCACGACCGCGAGGCGATCCCGGATCCAGTTCCAGGATGTACTCGCTCATGTTGACACCTTCGGCGTGCTCATCCAGTTCCGCTCGACCGGTTCGCCGCACAAAGGAGTCGATGTCTGAAATCTCAAGTAACCGCTGTTCAACAGTTCGATTGATCGAGTTCGAAGTCGCCAGTGAAGTGCCCGGCGGCAGAACGACATTCAGTTGGATCGACCCTTCATTGAATGGTGGCAGGAAGTCACGTTCGAGATTTACAACGAATAAACCTGCCACGGCCACCGCAAATGCGGTCACGATCAGATTGAAGCGAGGAAACGACAGGCTGAAGCGAATGACTTTATCACCAAGGAACTTCAAACAGCGAAGAAAGAAGGAGTCGAGAGACGAATGACTAGCGCCCAGGCCTACTGTCTTTGTATCCCGATCTGAACTCATATCCTTCGACTCTGGTCGCTCATCCTCCCCCAGCAGCCAGTAACAGAGCACCGGCGTCACAGTCAGCGAAACCACGAGCGACGAAAGAATTGAAACGATGTAGGCAACACCGAGCGGTGCGAACAACCTGCCTTCCATTCCGCTCAAGGCAAACAACGGAATGAAAACCAGAATCACGATCATCGTGCCAAAGACAATCGAATTGCGGATTTCAGTGCTTGCCTGAAAAACGACGAGCAACGTGTGTTTCGGAGTTGACCGAAGCCGGTTTTCTTTGAGTCGCCTGAAAATATTTTCGACATCAACAATGGCATCGTCGACCAGTTCGCCAATCGCGACAGCCAGCCCGCCGAGCGTCATCGTGTTGATCGATAGTCCGAAGAAGGCAAACACCGCAGCTGTCATGACGAGCGAAAGAGGGATTGCGGTCAGCGTGATGAACGTCGTACGAAAGTTCATCAGAAACAGAAACAGGATCACAACGACCAGCAGCCCACCATCGCGCAACGCTTCGACGACATTCTCGATCGCTCGATCAATGAACGACTTCTGCGAATACACTGGCACGATTCGAATGTCGTCGGGTAACGAACTTTTCAGCTCTTCGACGGCGTCCAGAATACTGTCGGTAATGGCTCGCGTGTCGGCTCCTGGTTGCTTATTGATCGTTAGAACGACCGCCGGACCGCCGGAGAATGAGTCCAGGGTCGAAGAGCCAGAGTCCAGAGATGGCGAGGTTCGCCCTACGTTTTTCGAGGTGGAACTCCTGAATCTGACAAACGCTGAGCTGTCTCCGCGTTTCACCTGAGCCCCTTCCTCGACTCTCGCGATCTGTGCCAGAGCGACCGGGCGACCGTTGCGGATGGTGACAACGACTTTCTCCAGATCCTCGACGCTTTGGATCCTGCCGAGCGCTCTGACGAGCAGTTCATTCGGCCCCTGCTCGTCGAGATAGCCGCCCGTCGTGTTGACGTTGCTGTTAACGACGGCCTGCTTCACCTGATGCAGAGTCACCCCGTAACGGAGCATCAAGTCCGGATCAACAAGCACCTGAAATTGTTTGCGACCGCCGCCCATCGTGAAAACCTGAGACACGCCAGGAATCGTTAACAGCCGCTGCCGCACGACCCAATCGGCAAGCGTTCTTAACTCCATCGAATCCTGCGTCGACGGTTCTGAGTCCAGAGAGTCGCCGTTAACGTCCGCCTCTCGACTCTGGTCCTTCGTCTCAGGACTGTCCCGCCACATACCGAGCATGAGGATTTGCCCCATAATCGATGAGATCGGAGCCAGCGTTGGCTTGATGCCTGCGGGCAGTCGATCCTGAACCAGCTGCAGCCGCTCCATCACAATTTGACGATCCGTGTAAATGTCGGTTCCCCAGTCGAACTCGACATAGATCACGGAGATCCCGATCCCCGATGAACTGCGTACTGCCTGAACGCCGTTGGCGCCGTTCATCGCCGTTTCGACCGGAAATGTGATCAGTGTCTCGACTTCTTCCGGTGCCAGACCTGGAGCCTCAGTCATGATGACGACGCGCGGCCGATTCAGATCCGGAAAGACGTCAATGTCCATCCGCAGGGCCTGCCAGCTTCCGTAACCAATCAGGAAGATAGCGATCGCAATGGTCAGTAACCGTTGCTGAAGGGCAAATCGAATAATCGCATTGAGCATCATTCAGCCCTTTCAATGAGTATGCCCGGCGTGAGGATCAGCCCCAGCGCCGGACTTGTTTTTGAGGGCCATCTGCATCTGATGAGCACATCGCCACGCGACGACATCTCCCGGAAAGATCGCTCCGTCATTGGCGATGACGACCGTCGACTGGTCGCGATACTTGACGTGGACGGCGACTCGGTCGAAATGGTCTCCGTTCTGCTGGAAGGCGTAAAACTCGGCACCTTCTTTCGTGACAGCCTCAACGGGCAGGACGATTTCGTTCGGCCATTCCTCGATAGGAACTTCCAGCTGAAGCCGTTGTCCCGGGCGGTAGCGCCAACCGATGAAGTAGTTACCGTTTTCTGTATTCGTCAGACTTTCGCGAGTGTTTGGCAATGCCGCGTAAAAATGCAGCGTCCGCGAATCCACATCGATCTCATTGGAGAGTCGCGTAATCGCAAGACCATCCAGCGTTTGTCGTTGATTGCCGGGCAGTTCAAAAACGGCTTTGACTTTCCAGTCCTGGCGAGCGGCGGCGGCGATTACTCCAGCATCCTGCTCAAAAGCCAGCCCTTCAACATAAAGCCGGCTATAGTCGGAAAGTGTGCAGAGAGTCTCACCCGCATTGACCGATTGCCCCTTGTGAACTCGCAGCTCTGAGATCACCAGCGGAGCGGCATCGTCCAGCAGCTTTGGCTGATCCGGTTTCGGTTGCTTCGGCTCAGTCTGCTCATCAAACGGTCGAAAGGCGACGGGCCTGACCATTTGCCCCACAAGTTTCAGTTCCTCGTCCGAATGCTCATCGGGACTCGGCGCAAACACCTGCAGCTCTCGGAGCAGCCGCCGGTCAGCCGCGATCTGATCTACCTGCTCGTTCGAAAGCCCGTGCAATCGCAACGCTTCCCGCTGGGCACTCAGTAGTGCATCGAGTTTGTCTTTCGCATACTCGCGTTCAAGCAGTTTGACTCGAGGAACGGCCCCACTTTTTGTCGCCTCGGTCAAACGGATAATCTCGCGCTGTTCGACATCCAGCTCGCCGAGTGTCTGAAGAAAACTGGTCTGTGCCAGAACAAGATCTTCATGGGTCAACCGGATCTCGAACAACAACGTTCCCGGCTTGACCGCTTCGCCTTCCACCGCGTGAACATGGCGGATCACCCCAGTCATTGGAGTCGCAACCTGAAGCCTCGTTCGCCCAGGACGTTCGACGACGACCGCCGGCACTCGAAGACTGCGACGGTAGGTTGAAAGTGTCACCGGCTGAATGAACTCCGGGGTCAGTCCAAGATTCAAGAGCGCCTGAGCGGACAGTTCGAGCGATGTAGCTTCATCATGACCGGCGTGCCCACCATGATCGTGCCCCCCCGACTCAGCAGCACCGTCATGCCCATGCTCCGTTGCGGAGCCTGACTGTCGATAGTTGCCGATCGTTCTTTTGACCCAGGCGTCGGTTCCTGGAAACCAGCTCCCCCGAAAAATGAAAGCCGGGACAAGAACCGCGATGGCAACCAGCCAGCCGATCAGTTTCAACGGTAGGTGAGGAATGCGAAGTTTCATCAGAATATCCACTGTCGTGGGACAAAGTGCCGGAGCCAATCAACAAGGCAGTCAGCCTGGAGCAGGCAGAGCCGTGCATCGCCGAAATGGTCAGCCACAGAAAGCGTCAGGACAGAGCGACACTTCAGAGCACTGTTCAAGAAAGGGCCCTTGAGGCGGAAGAGGCGCAACAACTCGTCGCAAACTTCTTTCGCACTCGGCCTGAACACGCATCAGCACGCGCGTTCTTACAGCCGCCACACCTGAAACATCAGGCGACAGCATTCTCCCGTAGCGCGTCTGGCGGCCCGGAGTCGGCTCGGCGGAAGGAAGCCTGAGTTCGCCCCGGCAAGCCTGTGTCGGCGGCTGCAAAAACGGGGCAAATCAATTGCCCTTCGCCCGGCGACGGCGTCCTGACGACAGAAGACTGAGTGAATCGGCAGTCTCCATCATCACAACTCTGCTGGCACGGCGAGTGCGGCAACGGCTCATGAACTTCATCGTCGCCAACCAGGTTGGGCTCCTGAACCTGATGGTCCATCCCTCGACAGTGAGTCACCGTCTCCCTCGGTGCAGAGTGACAATCTTTGTGTGCCGCTCGGCGATGCTCGTCATGAGCCACTTCGGAAACTTCAGCATGAAGTCCATTGTGCTCAGTCTGACACCGAACGGCAGATTCAACTTGCTCACAGGCATGAGCATGATGAGCGCAGCACCCGAGAATCGAATGCAGCAACATCGCCGCCATTGTCAGAATGCTGGTTACGTTTCTGGACATCGTGACCTTCACCGCCTGGCAATCATCCTCTCCGGAGAGACCTTCGGCAGAGTATTACGCTCATATCCCCATCGACACAAACCGGATTATCACTTGAACACGAAATTGGGCAAAGTCCTTTAACGATGCGCTCGAGGATTCCTCAGCGGATGGAAACGGTGGCCAATGTCCCCTGCTGATTGATATTTCCGCCCCCACACCTGACCATGCTGTCAGCACAGCGAAGAACTTCCTCAGCGAGAATGGAAATGGATCGACGACAGTTTCTGAATCAGTCTGCTGGCGGTTTTGGTGGACTGGCACTTGCTGGAATGCTCGAAGCTGATGGCCTACTGGCCGCAACGACTCAACCCGGCAGCGGAGCCGCCGTCGAGGTGCTTCATCATCCGCCAAAAGCCAAACGAGTCGTGCAGTTATTCATGGGCGGAGCAGCCAGCCACCTGGATCTGTTCGACTACAAACCCTTACTTGAAAAGCACCACGGCGAGAAGTCTGACTTCGGCGAGCATGTTGAAGCTTTTCAGAATGGCCTCGGGCCGTGGATGAAATCTCCGTTCACGTTCAGCCAGTACGGCGAATGTGGTAAACATCTCAGCGAGGTTGTCGCGCCGCTGAGCGACGTCGTCGACGAGATGGCCTTCGTCCATAATATGGTTGGCAAGACCGGCGTCCATAGCCAGGCGACCTACCTTCAGGCAACGGGCTTCGACACGCCGGGCTTTCCTGGCATGGGCAGTTGGATCAGCTACGCCCTGGGAAACATGAACGAGAATCTGCCTACGTTCGTCGTGCTTCCCGATCGGCGAGGGTTTGCTTCCAACGGGCCGAAGAACTGGGGAGCGGCGTTTCTCCCGACCCATCACCAGGGCACGATCATTCGTCCCGGGACGGAGAATCCAATCGATGATCTGATCCCCAGGGCCGAATACGTCAGCAGCGCCGGCGACGCGCGCGCGTTGCAGCTCCTGACAAAACTAAACCGCGAGCATCAGGAGTCTCGCGCAGGCGACTCGCGACTGGAAGCTCGAATTCGCAGCTACGAACTGGCTGCGAAGATGCAGTTAAGCGCGCCGGAAGCCCTGGACATTTCGCAGGAACCAAGACACATCATCGACATGTACGGCCTGAATCATGGCCAGAAGGAATTCAGCAAAGAGATCAACCCCGTGGAGGAAACCGACTACTTCGGGCGAAAGTGTCTGGTCGCCAGACGACTGCTGGAACGCGGCGTTCGGTTCGTGCAAATCTGGTCGGGCAACGACAACGGTTTTCCACGACGCAACTGGGACTCGCACGAAGACATCCAACGAGACCACGGGCCACTGGCGATGGGCATGTCACACGGAGCGGCGGCGCTGATTAAAGATCTGAAACAACGAGGAATGCTTGACGACACAATCGTTCTGTGGACAACCGAATTTGGTCGAATGCCAAGCACGCAAGGCAGCAAAGGACGAGACCACAACCCTTACGTCTTCACCAACTGGCTGTGCGGAGGCGGCATCAAAGGCGGGATGACTTACGGACCATCAGACCAGTGGGGCTACAAGCCGCTGGACCGGGACAACCCGACTCAGGTTTACGATATCCACGCCACAATACTGCATCTGCTCGGCATCGATCATCGAAAGTTGACCGTCCGCAACAACGGAATCGACCGCCGTCTGACCGACGTGCACGGGCACGTCATCAATGATCTGCTGGCATGAGTCGTCGCAGATCAGGCTCGGCCTGACGAATTGCCGAGCACTGGCAAGTACCGAATCTGGTTGGCGAAAATCCGTCAGGTAAAGCCTGACCTACGTTGTCGATTTCGGCAGCTCCAGCATCGTCTTTCGTTGCTCATCAGACGGCAGGCCATAATCCGGTGAATCGGCCAGCCTGAACAATTCTCGCGCGGTCATGCTGCCGAATCGTTCGTCAGTGATTTCACACTGGTCAGCGGTAACCAGCGATGGGTGCATTACTCCGCAGACTCTGGACAACTGAAGAATCTCTTTCCGCAGCGTGACGATGTAATTTGCCAGGCGGGCGCCTTTGTGCGTTGGATCAAGGCCGCGCATCAACCAGCGGTTCTGCGTCGCGACTCCCGTCGGGCAGTGCCCAGTGTGGCACCGCTGCGCCTGAATGCAGCCGATCGAAAGCATCGGTTCGCGAGCGACGTGAACCATGTCGCATCCCAGGGCGAAGGCCAGAATCGCCGATGCCGGAAAGCCAAGCTTTCCTGAACCGACGAACACAATCTGGCTGTGAATCCCTCGCTCAAAGAACTCGCGATAAACCCGAGTGAACCCCAGCTTAAACGGCAATGCCACATGATCCGTAAACACTAAAGGGGCTGCTCCGGTCCCTCCTTCGCCACCGTCAACGGTGATAAAGTCAACTCCACGTCCAGTGGTGTCCATGATGCGGGCAAGATCGCTCCAGAACTGCGACTCGCCAACTGCCGACTTGATTCCAACGGGTAAACCGCTTTCCTCGGCGAGCATCTCGACAAAGTCCAGCATGGAATCAACATCGTGAAAGGCGGAATGACCTGACGGGCTGGCACAATCCTTACCCATCGGGATCCCTCGGATCTTTGCAATCTCGGGCGTAATTTTCGCAGCCGGCAGTAATCCGCCGAGCCCAGGTTTGGCTCCCTGACTGAGCTTGATCTCAATCGCCTTAACTTTGTTCCTTGCAACGTTCTCTTTGAAACGTTGCAGATCAAACTCGCCAGACTCGTTGCGACATCCAAAGTAGCCTGTGCCGATCTGCCAGATCAGCTCACCGCCGTGCTGGTGAAATTCCGAGATCCCACCCTCGCCGGTATTGTGCAGACATTCGGCGATGCCACATCCTCGATTGATCGCCTCGACCGCCGGGCCGCTCATCGATCCGTAACTCATGCCGGAAACGTTGACGACCGACGTCGGCCGAAAAGCGTGTTTGCGATTTCTGGCCTCGCCGAGAATCTTGGCACACGGAATTCGGAATTTGGGATCGTAACCCGGTTGGCCAGGCCGCAGTTCTGAAAGCGGGAACGCCGAATGTTTGATGATCAGGTGATTCGGCGACTGCTCAAGGTCGTTATCCGTCCCGAAACCAAAGTAGTTATTCTGCTTCTTGGACGAGGCATAAACCCAGGTTCGCTCATCACGACTGAAGGGACGCTCTTCGTTGTTACTGGTGACAATGTACTGACGAAGTTCCGGCCCGATTGTTTCAAGCAGATAACGAAAGTGCCCGAGGATCGGAAAATTTCGCAGGATCGCGTGTTTGGTCTGCACGATGTCATAAATCGCAACAAGCACCAGCACCGCGCCGCAGACGTAAACAGCGTTGAGCATTCAGAATTCTCCATCAGAAAGCCGGGAAACCGACCATCCATCGGCCAATCACATCCGGATGGTAGTCGACTGCCGGGCGATGAAAATCGAGCATCATTCGCGGGGCAAAGATTTTTCAGAAGCGGCATGTAAGCTCGCACTCGACCGCAGTGCAATCTGCAGCGGACAGTCCTGAGCATCGACCGCCTTGTCTCCGCGGTAGCCAGCCAGCAGACGTCGCGACTCTTCGGCCAGCATACGTCGAACCTCGCGTCTCTTTCCTTTAATCCGAGCGATCTTCATGTTGTCATACGCGGTCGTCTGGTGACGCAACCAGGCGATGACGGCCGACTCAGCGCGTTGCTCGATCGGAATTCGCTGAGTGCGAGCGACTGTCCCGCTGCCGACTGGAGTCGCATGACTGGCCACGGCTTCGGCAAGTTTTGCAGCAACATCGGTGTGGCGTGAGCTGAAGTTAAGAAACGAAAGCACCGCCAGTTGAAAGTCTTCGACGTACTCACCCTGTTTCCGTTCCCGGCGCTTCGCATCTGCCTGTCGCCTCTTTGCATAGGACTCGGTCGACCGCTCGACTTCCAGATCCGCGCGTACGGCAGCGATGCGGTCCGCCGGAGCCCACACGCCCTTCGAAAAAGTTCGTCGACCTTTTTTCTCCTGCACCGTCCAGGTGGGTCCGCCAGCCTTGACTCGGCGAGTCAAGGCTGCATCGCCCGGCGGCAGCAACTCCCAACCATCGGGGACACGGATTTCGTGGCCACCTGCCGCGCGGACCGTTCGCTCGGACGAACCCGTAGAAACGATCAGTGATTCACCGGTTTCTGATTCAGCGTTTCCCACCGTCATGACATCCTTGCCTGTTCTCGTGACCGGAGTACTGTTGCCTGGCCTAGTCGACCGGCTCTTTCTCGAAGTCGGACGGACTGACCCAGCCAGCCTTCACTTTCTCGCCCGAAGTGAAGCGTTTGTAAAAGTTGTCGGTACTTGCTCCCGAGTAGGGATAAGCGTCGAATACTCCCCCATTTCCACTCATACGAGGATCGCCCTGCGACTTCAATTCTCTGAAGAGCTGCTGTTTCAGTGCATCCACCTTCTGAGCCTGTGAACGCTCACCAGCCAGGTTTTTGACACAGTCCGGGTCGCTCGACAGATCGTAGAGTTCATCCGTCGGACGTTTTCCGAAACATAAATTCCAGAAGTCCAGATTCAATCCGTCCCGCCGCATTTCGAGGACGACTGACTTAGTCGGACCACCGTCACAGTTGAGATATCCAGTGATCGGATCTCCGGCTGGCCAGCGTGCCGTTTCGAAATTGTGCAGGTAGAGCATGTCCCCTTTGACAATCCCTCGAATCGGGTATCCCCAGTTATTCGGTCGCCCGATGTCGTGCCGCTCTTTGCCGACGAGAACGTGGTCGCGGTGAAGCTTCGTTTTTTCAGCGTCGCTTGATTGAAAGATCGGAAACAGACTGCGCCCGCTGATGGGCTGCATGATTGGCCCTTCGTCAGACACCTGAGCTGCCTCAAGAAACGTTGGCGCCAGATCAGAAAAGTCGACAAAGTCCTCAACAACGCGACCGGCCCTCTCGATTCCACCCGCCCATCGAATCGCCAGCGGAATGTGGTTCGAGTGATCGTACGCCTGTCCCTTCGCTCGAGGAAACGGCATGCCGTGATCAGACGTCGCAACAATCAGGGTGTTGTCCAACTGGCCAGCAGCTTCCAGCAAGGCCAACGCTTTGCCCAGATGATTGTCAAAGTGCTCAACTTCAATCGCGTAATCGAGCATGTCATTGCGAATCGTTTCGTTGTCCGGCCAGTAGCCGGGAACTCGCTCGATGTCGCCAGGTTTCTTGCCCAGCCTAACACCCGATCCGTACTCGTAACCGCGATGCGGCTCGGTCGTTCCCAACCAGAAGGCCCACGGTTTCCCATCAGAACTGCTCTGCAGGAAGTCGCTGAAGTTGGCCGCGTAGTCGTTATTCGAAATTCCTTTTGCAGGAGGTCTGGCCGTCTTCCCCCGGAACACCTTCCCCGTAATTCGTCGAGGTTTCCCGTTCGCATCGTCAGCAAACCCCGGCCCCCAACCTTTGCCGGTAAATCCTGTCGAATAGCCGTCCGCTTCGAGACGTTCCATGAAGCTGCCGAACTTCGACGGAAAAAACGCCATGTGATTGCCTGCTTCTTCGAGCTGCCACGAGTACCGACCAGTCAGGATGATCGCTCGCGACGGAGCACACTTCGCATTGGGCGTGTACGCTCGCGTGAAGAGAATTCCTTCTTTCGCTACTCGATCAAAGTTCGGTGTCTGAACCCACCCGCAGCCGTAGGCTCCGGCATGACCGAACGACCAGTCGTCGGCGATCGCAAACAGAATGTTCGGTCGGCGAGACTTCTCTCTGGATTCAGCGAGCAGATCGCCTGAACCTGCGAGCGAGAATACAGCCAGGACTGCGAGCATCAAAGTCAATCGTTTCATAGTCAGCCCTCAATTGAACATCGTCATTTTGCAGTAAAGAATCGTCATCACATGTTGCAGAGAATTATCCAACAGTAAGGTGTCGTTTCTGCCGGACTCATGGCTGCCGAACCTTGATGCCGAAACTGCCCGGTCGCAGGTTAAGCTTCTTCCACTCTTCATCCGTGTGCGCACCGAAAGCGGAAGGTTGGTACGCATCGATGAAATCAACGTTGGTTCGTGTCGGGATCTGATTCTCAATTCCGGTCAACGAATAAACCGCATTAATGACCAGGCGTCGCAGGTCTTCTTCCAGCCAGTCGACGGAAGCGCCCGCCGTCAGACAGAACGATCGGCCGGTATTCCCGGAAGGAGCCGTGTAATTGTGAAACCATGCCCACGGCATCGGTCGATCGTTCCTGCCATCCGCCACGGGAGTGTCTTCACGATTCAGCCCTGGCAGCACATAGCCGTGGTAAAGAATCATGTCGCTGACCGTCAGCCTGATGACACCGTTAACGTCGGTCCGAGCAAACAACTCGGGCGACACGCCTCGCAGCACCGGATGGTTTGCATGCTGAACATTGACCTTTGCCAGCGTCGCTTCCTTCAGAAACTTCCCGTGATGCGACACCCAGGTGTCCCCCAGGATCTGCTGCCCGAATCCGCCCGGCCATTTTTTACTGCGAAAATCCCAATCTGCATACGCGCTCGAACTTTCTGTCGGATAACGGAACGGATGAGTTGCGTTTCGAAAACCAACCACCGGCTTCCCGGCGTTGATAAAATCCGCGATGTGTTTTGTGTCAGAGTCCGCCAATTCTCGAAACCGAGTAAACAACACCAGCAAATCAGCCGAATCCAGCACTTCCAGACCGGGAATATGATGAATCTTATTTGGGTTGATGATGCCGGTTTCCGAATCAATCGCAAATAGTACGGTGCAGTCAAAGCCGTGCCGCTGCGAGAGTATCTTCGCAAACATCGGCATGCCTTCTTCCGAGCGGTAGTATTCCTCACCGGTCACAAAGACGATGTGCTGGCCGCTGCCTGGGCCGCACTTTCCATCCATGTAAAGCCTCAATTGCGATTTCGAGTCGCCACTGTCCTCGGCTCTGGAAACAGCAGGTGCGGCGACGAATGCAACCACGACAACAAACCTCCAGATCATATGCGTCATCGCTTACGCCCTTGCCAGTTTTGAAAAAGTCAATCCGAAAAATCAGGCAACAGTCGAATGACTTCGCCAATCGGATGGTCAAGTCAGCTGCGCTGATATTTTGCAAGCAGGATAACGTCGCGATCAACAACGGTCAGCTCGGCACTCCAATCAGCAGCGATCCATTGAAACGTTTCGCTGGAGAAGAAGCTGACGTGTGTTGGGTCGTTTTTGTAGTGCCAGTCTGAAAACGACGTCTCGTCGACCACCTGTTTCGTCATGATGCCGAGCAGGCCACCGGGGCGGACACTGGACCAAAGCCGTTGCAGATCCTCGCCGGGGTTGCCGAAGTGCTCAACGACTTCACTAGCCGTCACAAAATCGTACTCACGGATCAGTGGAGTCCTGTCTGGTGAGTAAAACGGATCGTAAATCGCGACATCATGCCCGGCCTCGTTGAACATGATGGAAAGTGTCGGCCCCGGGCCGGAACCAAAGTCCAGGCCGGAACTGCCAGAAGCAAGCCGAGCGTTCACAGGCTCAAAGAGTCGACCGAGAAAATTCCGATAGCCAGAATCGTCGGGAGAGTTTTCGTGCTGATCGTAATGAGCTTTTTCATCCGATGTGCAGAGGTGGTACTCGCAAGGCACAAAGATCAACCAACAAATCCGGCAGCGCCAGAATTCACGTGCGCGATCCTTGTGAAATGGTAAGACCTCGCAAGACGTACACAGCGGGCAGAAACGATTACTCACAACAACATCCTTCCTGACGGGAGTGTGGAAGGAATCAGGATGAGGCCCCCTCAATTCCGGATGACACATTCGAAGACAAATCAGCCCGCATACGCGACATCGATCCCGGCTTCTGTCCTCGCATTTTTGATGCAGGAACATTCAGTCGGGGGCCATCAATCGATTTTGAAAACGATCGACAGCCTCCCAATGAATCAACAACGCCGCTGCATATCAGGCTCTGCGTGAGATCAGTCGGAACTTCACGTTTACTTCGTCGTCCAGATTTTCAGGTCGTCGATCGACAGCGTTTCGCCTCGCATGACAAAGCGGTAGTTCGGCTTTTCGACGTCGAGGCGTGGATGCTGGCCGGTAACTTTCAAGCCGTTGTCGGTCACCGCCACGACGCGGTCGCCGACCATTTCGACCTGTAGCGTGTACCACTTGCCCTGCTCGAACTTCGCCTTTGCCTCGGCAATAAGTTCGCTCTTAATCGTCTTGTCTTTCTTGTCCGCATCGGTACGAACGGTCAACCCGGTCGGTGCGACGATGACTCGGAACAGGTGGCCCTTTGCATGATTCAGGCTGAAGTGAAGACCATTGGTTGAGCCATCCAGCTTGAACGAAAAGCGAACGATTGAGTCGCGATTCTTCAGTTTGCAGGTCAGCACCGCAGCGTGCTTGTCAGTTTTGAGTTCTTTCGCGGCAATGGCCCCGTCTTTGATCTTCCACTCGCCCTTCGCCGTCGCCCACTCCTTGCCGAGCGTTTCTCCGTCAAAGTCATCATTCAGCATCACCTTACCGGGCTTTGCCAGGACGGGTGAGATGTCTGTGTTTTTATCGGCCAGGCAAATGGTTGAAGAAACAGTCAGCAGGCAGATCACGATCAAATATTTCACAGGCAGCTCCATATACAATTGAGAAACCGGGACGAAGGAGGTTACTGCTGCCGGTCTATCAAACCAAGGCACTCAGCGATAGAGACAACCGGGAATCTGAATCCAACTTTCGAGGTCACTTCTCTCGCGTAACCTCAGACCGAATCCGAACGCCAAAATCAACGCTACCAGGCAAGAGACTTCAGGAAACAGGATCGCTCAACCAGGAGATCGAAGTCGCAACTGCTCAGAAGCTGGTGTCGGCTTTGAGATCGACTTCTTTGATCCACGTGTTGCGATATCGAACGTCGTGGCCCTCGCATTGAAGCTTCAGGCCGCCCGGCACATCAGTGATTCCCCGGCCTCCGTCGTTACCGCCGTCGATGCCGGAATTTGGCCCGCCCCACACCTTCATGATCTTCTGATTGTGGTGAACCTTCTGACCGTTGAAGTACATCGTCACGAGCGCGTTCTCGGTGAGCTTCCCGTCGACGAACCTCGCCGCCCGGAAGTTAATGTCGTACGCGTTCCATTTTCCGACGCCGTTGTATGCGTGGTAGGGAGATTCGGTTTCGTTGATGACGGCTGCCATGCCGTGCTTCGTTTTATCGCCATCAAGCACCTGAATTTCGTAGCGATTCTGCAGATAGACGCCGCTGTTCCCTCCGGGCTTCATGATCAAAAACTCAACGTGCAGACGAAAGTCGCGATACTTCTTCTTCGTGACGATGTCGGCGGTGCCGTATTTGCCTCCGGCCGCGACAGGATCATCCGTCATGACGACGGTGCCACCATCAACCGGATCGTCAACAATCTTCCACTTGATCGGCAGCGACGAGGCAAATCGCGGCCCCTCCCAGTAAGTCCATTTTTCGTCAAGCATCTTTCGCGAGCCGTCGATCAGAACTTCCGCACCGTCCACCGGATGGGCCCCCACACCAATGTGCCTTGAATCGACGTTCTTTGCGGTGAGAACTTTCTCGTCGGCAAGAATCACTCCGGCGCACAACAGAATGGAAACGACACAGCAAACGTATTTCATTGGATTCTTCCTGAGTAATGACTTCGCGGATCGGGTCGGTTAAAGGTTAGCGAGCGAGCAATACGTTGCGTAGACAAGCAGCCATTCGACGATGAGGTCGATGCGTCGCAGGAAGGATTTCCCGGTACTCGACAAAGTATTGCGAAGCAATACCATCAAACCGCCCCCCAGGAGTTGTCCGAAAGCCATGTTTCAGTGCATCCACACCGGGAGCGAGCCTGACGTTCTGCGAAAACAACGAATGATTCCGTGAGGATTCCGGACATATATTCTCCGCCGTTCGACCACAACTGCACGCAGTTTGACTCCCGTCAATTTTCTCAAGGGCAAACGGACGATAGAAGATTCCTCCCATTGATCATTCGGGAACGATGCCAGCCATCCAGTAACGTTGCCTGTTCAAACTCGAAATCTCACCGGATGGCATCAGCACCAGGCTTCGAAAATGGACTCTGCTCAACGTTTGCCCCGGGCAACCGCAATCACAGCATCCAAATTCGCACCGGCGAGTGCAGTCGGTCATCCTCGACTGTCCAGCGAAACGCTGGCCGTTTTCGATAGACACACCAGAATCATCGCGATCAGACAAGGCACTGCGGAGAGCCCCCAGACTCCCGGCCAGCCCTGCAGCCAGCTTGCGACGACCGGGTTCTCGGAACTGGAGAGCCCAATCAGTCCCGGCAAACCATTGAGCAGAATGCCGTCACCATCCATCAGCATGTCGTCCGCGACGACCCCGCCAATCAACATGCCAACGATTCCGCCAACAGACACCAGCATGATCTGAAAGCGACACGCCAAAACTCCGTAATGCAGTTTCAGAATCACGCCAAGCGTTCCAAAGAACGTCACGACAGCAACCCCCTGCAGAACCTGCGCGCCACAGAGACTCGCCATCGCCACCTGACCGGACGGCGAAGTCCGGGACATCCACGCCAGCAGTACCGCTCGGCCAACCCAGGCCAACCCACCGACCATTAGTGTCACTCGCGTGCCGAATTTCATCACGCCCGTCCCGAGCAGAAACAGGCCGATTAATTCGAAGACCTGATCGGCCACCATCAATCGATGAACGAACTGACGCTCGACCGCGTGCGCTTTCAGAATCGACTCAAAGAACGAAGCGTTCCACAGGTAGTGGCACCGCTGGACGACGACGATCAGCAACACTGCGAGCGCCAGCAGCGTTCCAAACTTCGCCGTCGCTGGATCGTCTGATTGAAAAGTCAGGCTGCGATCACCATCCAGCTCGGGTTCGACTTCCGGTAAAAGGATGGCCGAAAACGCAGTCGCCAGCCCTGCCCAGCCCGCGACTGGAATCAGAATTTCGTGTGACGTAACGGTCGGGATCAGATTGGGAAATCGAACCAGCAGTGACTCGCACAACCAGGCCGGAAGGATAAACCCGACGGTCCCCCAGACTCGCCACATGCGAACCACTGATTGACCAGATTGAGTGGCCGCATCGCCCACGCGACCAATCCACGACATCGACGGAGCGAGCAGCGAAAAATACAGGACCGTAAAACCGAACACGTATCGCCAGTCGCTTGCTGAGTCCGCAGACAACTCTGCTCGAAACGCCGCCGCCATCGCGACGCCCGCAGCCAGCAGGTGGCTCACCGCCAAACCAAGCCGAAGGTCAATTCCATACTGGCTGAGCGATCGAACAACGACCTGGGCGATCAGCAACGAAAAAGGCACAGCCGTCAGGATGACTCCGCAAATCGTCCAGGAGTACCCCAGTGTTGCTTTCAGATAGAGCGGCAATAGAGGCAGTGCCGCTCCCAGCGTGAGGAAATGCAGGAACCCGACGAGGCCGGGAGCCACACGCGCAAGGCCTGATGTCGAGGCCGGATTGTCTGACAGGTTCACGATGGTTCTGACTGTCTGCTCTCGTTGAGACAAAGTGCGACATCCAGAACGGATGACGTCGCGAACGTCGCACGGCGAATACGTGGACGATTCTTGACCGCCTCGCTCGACAGATCAAGGACGCCGTTGCGTACGAAAATAAGAAGTCTTCCGCTACGCTTCCGTTGTCGTTGGGCTTCCATTCACAACGGCATTCGGAAATGCCGCCCTGCTAAACGAAGCATCATGTCGGAAACGTCCAGAATTCCGCCTTCAAAACGCCGCAGAAAAGGTTCAATCCAAAATGCGTCCAACTCAATTCGCGTTAAAGCTGTTGTGCAGCCTGGTAATCGCCGCATGCGTATCCTGTGGGCCTGCGGATGCCCCCACCTCTTCATCAACAACGACCGTCCTGGAAGACACCAACGTGACCGACTCGACAGCTGAAACCAGTGAAACAACCGAACCAGCGGAAGCAACTCCGCCTGAAACAGCGACCTCACCGGAAGATCATTCCGGCCAGGTGCTTCGTCACGCGGTGTTCTTCTCTTTCAAAGAAACCGCAACCGAAAACGACATCAAGGGGGTAATCGCCGCCTTCGCAGAGTTGCCCTCAAAGATCGACTCAATCATCGATTTCCAATGGGGTACCAACAACAGCCCGGAGGGGAAAGACGACGGATTCACTCACTGCTTCTTCCTGACGTTCAAAGACGAAGCCGGGCGAGCCGAATATCTGCCGCACCCTGATCACAAAGCCTTTGGCGACGTTCTGCGACCTCACAACGACAAGGTTTTTGTCATCGACTACTGGGGTACTCCACAGGAAAAGATGGAGAACGAACTCAAGCACGCTGTGTTTTTCAAGTTCAAAGACGACGCATCACCAGAAGCCGTCAAAGAAGTGGAAGAAGCGTTCGCCGCGTTACCATCGAAGATCGACACGATCAAGGCGTTCGAATGGGGCAGAAACAACAGTCCGGAACGCCACAGCCACGGATTCACACACTGCTTCATGGTGACATTCGCCGACGACACCGGACGGGCCGCGTACCTGCCACATGCCGATCACCAGGCGTTCGTTGAGGTTCTTAAACCAAACCTCGACAAAGTCCGGGTTCTGGACTTTACGCCCGGTCAGTAACCGCTGCACGCCCCGTCTTCAACTCAGGTTTGAAGCAGCAATCGTTGCCCCCTACGATCTGGTCCTGATCGACGCGTACTGACTAAGCTGCCGCTGAGAGTTATCAGAATCGAATCCTTCCCGCTGCGGAGCCATCCATGTCCGACTCTTCGCAATCTGAGCAATCCGATATATCCCAGTTCGATCGCACACTTGAAGACCCGACACCGTCTCGTGCTGTTCGTATTCTTGCTGGAGTTCTGATTGTCGCTCTGATGATCTCTGGCTTCGCCGTTGTTGGGACGAGTTTCGCCATCAGCGACGATCAGCAGACAGACAATGAAAAAGACGCGACAGAATCGTCCAGCGACGCTACCTCGAAAAACACGGTCATCGGCCCCGATGGCAAGCCGCTGGAGAATCCGTTTCCAAACCGCTTCCCGGCTCCCAGCCTCGATGGCGGCGAAGCGTGGCTCAACACGTCCGGCGAAATCTCGCTGAAGGATTTGCGGGGAAAGGTCGTCCTGATCGACTTCTGGACCTACTGCTGCATCAACTGCATTCATGTCCTGCCCGACCTGAAGTATCTCGAGCAGAAGTATCCGAACGAGCTGGTCGTCATCGGCTGCCACTCAGCGAAGTTCGACAACGAGAAAGACACCGAGGCCATTCGTCGCGCCATCGTCCGGTACGAAATCGAACATCCCGTCATCAACGATTCAGAGATGATCGTCTGGCGAAAAATGGGAGCCCGTTCCTGGCCGACACTGGTCCTCATCGACCCGGAAGGAAATTACTGCGGCTACGTTTCTGGCGAAGGCAACCGCGAACTGCTCGACGTTATCGTTCAGAAACTGATTGACTGGCACAGCGCCAAGGGAACGCTCGACAGAACTCCTGTCGAATTTGACCTCGAGCAAAACAGAATGAAGTCCGGCCCGCTCAAGTTCCCCGGCAAACTGCTGGCCGACACGGCCAGCAACCGGTTGTTCGTTTCAGACAGCAACCACAACCGCATCGTCGTGTCGACACTTGATGGCAAGCTGATCGACGTCATTGGCAACGGCCAGATCGGAGCAAACGACGGCGGCTACTCGGAAGCGTCATTTGATCATCCGCAGGGAATGGCCCTCGACGGTGAAACTCTTTACGTCGCCGACACCGAGAATCACCTGCTTCGAGCTGTCAATCTGAAAACGAAGACGGTTTCGACACTGACCGGAACCGGAATGCAGGATCGAAGTCGCACAACCGGTGGCCCTCTGAAAGCCACAGCCCTGAACAGTCCGTGGGATCTGGAAATCGTCGACGGAACACTTTTCATCGCGATGGCCGGACCGCACCAGTTGTGGTCTCACGAAATCGGCTCCAACGACATCGGCGTCTTCGCCGGCACCGGACGGGAGGACATTCTCGACGGCCCGCTCGACCAATCGGCACTTGCCCAGCCTTCCGGCATCTCCAGCGACGGAAATTTCATCTACGTCGCCGACAGCGAAGGCTCATCCATCCGCCAGGTTTCTGTCGACCCGAAAGGGAAGGTCACCACGATCGTCGGTGCTCACGATCTGCCCAACGGACGAACTCTTTTTGAATTCGGCGACCGCGATGGCATTGGCGCCGACGCTCGACTGCAACACCCGCTCGGAGTTCATTATTCGGACGGCAAGGTCTTCGTCGCCGACGCCTACAACCACAAAATCAAGGTAATCGACGTCGCCAAACGAGAAGTGACCACCTTGTCAGGAACAGGAATCGCTGGGGCAGACCTCGCCCCGTTGCAGCTCCACGAGCCAGCCGGCATGACGCTTTCTGGTGACACCCTTTACATCGCCGACACAAACAACCATCGAATCGTCACGATCGATCTGAAAACACGACAGGCGTCACCCTTTGAAATCGTCGGACTTGCCGAACCCATCAAGCCGACCGGAGAATCAACCAGCCTCGAATCGGAAGGAGTTCAGTTTCTCCAGCTGCCGCCGCAAAAAATCGCCGCAACTGATGTCATGACTCTGGCCGTCGAACTTCAGATTCCGGAAGACTACAAACTGAACGACCTTGCTCCGCTGCGAGCGAAAATTGTCGCCAGCAGCCAGCAATCACTGATCGCCGAAGAGCGTCTCGGAAAGAGCATCAAAGGCAAAGCCGATGGCACCACCGCAATTTTTGAGATTCCACTGGCGGCGTCTGAAGGCTCAGCTCAACTGCAACTTTCAGTGACTTACTCATTCTGTCGCGGGGGCGTTGGCGGACTCTGCAAACTGCACACTTCGCGATGGTCACTACCGATTGAAGTCACAGCCGACGGCGCGGCCACCATCAATCTAAAGACGGATTTGCCGAAGTAGTTGATGAGCATTTCCGCAGACTACACCTCCCGCTGGTTCGATCTGGAACGCCTGCTTGACGAATCATTCGTCCGCGAAATTGAGTTTCGTCGGGAGTGCGGATCAACGAACGACCTGGCTCTCTTACCGAATCCTGAGCGGAAGTCTCCGTCGCTTTTTCTGACGGATTCTCAAACCGGTGGGCGTGGGCGAGGCAGAAATCAATGGTGGGCTCGCGACGGAGCGCTCACATTTTCACTCCGGCTTGAGCCAGCTGAATTCTTAGTCACGCACGAACGATGGCCGCTCGTGTCGTTGACAACAGCGCTCGCGGTCGCCGACATCCTGGCCAGCTTCGCCCCCGGTCAGAAAGTCGGACTCAAGTGGCCTAACGATGTTTTCCTGAACGGGCGAAAGATCTGTGGTATTCTCGTCGAACCGCCACTCGGCTCAACATCAGAACTGGTCATCGGAGTCGGCATCAACGTGGCCAATTCACTCAGCGACGCCCCCGACGACGTTCGAACAATCGCGACCTCAATCTTCGACGAAACCGACACCGACTTCAGCCCGTCCGATGTGCTGCTCAGCTTCCTTCAGCGGTTTGAGGCTCTGATCCGAGACCTTGGTAATTCAACGCTCAACCTGAAGGACCGCTGGCAGCAACAATGCACGCTGACCGGCCAGCAAGTTTCACTCGAATCGGGAGATCGCCGGATCGTCGGCCTCTGCCACGGGATCGCCGAAAACGGCGCGATTAACGTCGAAACAGATGGAGCCGTCCGGTCATGGTTCGGCGGCATCGTTAGAATAATCCACTGACGGTCGAGGAATTCGCCGCGAAAACGCAATGAATCACAACACGAGTTTTCTCACGACTCTCTGTGCTCTTTGCGGCAATCGTTCGTGCCATCACTCGTCCGCTCAAAGCGATTTCAGCCAGGCAGTCAGCAGCGCCGGGTACGCGGCCAGGTCATCTTTGTGAGCCATCTCGGTGACCGTGTGGATGTACTTGATCGGGCAGGCGAAGGCGACGGTTCTTACGCCTCGGCGAGTCCTCTGAATGGCGGCTCCATCCTGGCCACCTCGGGCAAGAATGCCTCGCTGCGTCCTGATGTTCTCAGCTTTGGCGATGGCTTCGATTTCTTCGATCAAACCAATGTCGCCGATCATCGACGAATCCATGATGTGCAGACACAAGCCGTCACCGGCAACGGTGACACGTTCTTCGTCAGGGACGCCGGGAGTCTTACAGCACAGAGTCGTGTCGCAGGCGATCGCGAAGTCTGGTTCAATTTCGTAAGCGGCAGGAAACGCCCCTCGCAGTCCGACTTCTTCCTGAACAGTCCACGCGGCGTAGACATCGCAGTTGTGATGATCGAGGGCTTCGATCGCCCGAATCTGAGCCCAGCAGCCAACCCGGTTATCCAGACATTGCGAAACGACGCTGTTTCCGACTTCGGAAAACGGACCATCAAGCACCACCATGTCGCCAACCTGAACCTGTTCCTTCACCGTTTCACCCGGCAGACTGAGGTCGATGAAAAATTCGGAGATCTCCGGCACTTTCTTACGGTCAGCTTCCGAAGCGATGTGAATCGGTTTCCCGGCGGGATTCATCACGCCGGGGATCTCGCCATCGGTCGTGCAGATCCGAACCCGTCGAGCGAAGAGATTGCGAGTGTCAAAACCGCCAACCGGAATGACTCGCACAAACCCGTCGTCACTGATGTGTCGAACCAGAAACCCGATCTGATCCATGTGAGCTGCCAGCATGACTTTGACGGGAGTCTTCGGTGCCGAGTCGCCATCTTTCGGTCGAGCACGTCGAACGCCGATCAGCGAGCCCATCGCATCCGTCGTCAACTCGTCGAACAGTTGCTTCTCCGTCACGTAAGATTTGATGACCTCGCGAATGCGTGCTTCGCGACCAGGAACCGAAGGGGTCTGAGTCAGTTGTTCCAGCAGCTGCATCGTGATGCTCCGTCATCTTCATCCAGGAATTTTCGTCGGGGAAATAAACTGCGAATTTCTGAACTCGCAGCCAGCGACAGTTTAAGCATGATCCGCCATTCGCGTCATCACGCATCATCCTCACCCGTGATCCCGTGATTCTTCAGCTTCTGCCGCAGAGTCGCTCGATGCAGACCGAGCAACCTTGCTGCTGCCGCCCGATTGTTGCGGCAGTGAGCAAGTACCGCGTTCAGCAGCGGCGGCTCAATCTGCAGCAGAAGCTCCTCGTAGAGAGCCGCCTCAGAATCGGTGGAATCCAACGGCTGAAGCTGCTCAATGGCCCATCGCGAAATCTCACGTTTCAGGACTTCGCCACTTACAGCGGACCGAGTCAACACATCGGCGGGGGGGAGATGAGCAACTTCGATCGTGCCGCCACGCGCCATAATGGCCGCATGTTCGACCGCATTGCGAAGTTCTCGAACATTGCCCGGCCAGGACCGACTACTCAACTCCAGCAACGCCGCCGACGACAGTGTACAGTCCGCAGACGCCCCCGACATCTGACGCAGAAAATGACGCGTCAAATCGGGAATGTCTTCCGCCCTTTCGCGTAACGGCGGCAGTTCTATCTTCACGACGCTCAATCGAAAGTAGAGATCCTCGCGAAACGTTTTCTCTTCAATCAGCGTTCCGAGGTCGCGGTTTGTGGCGGCAAGGACTCGAAATCTGCACTTCTGAGATTTTGCCGAACCGACGGGAATGATCTCCTGATGCTCGATCGTGCGCAGCAGCTTCAGTTGCAGGCTGACCGGCACGTCACCGATTTCGTCGAGCAGAATCGTGCCGGCACCAGCGACTTCCAGAATTCCTTTGCGATCGGTCGTCGCACCGGAAAACGCCCCCTTCACATGACCGAACAACTCAGACTCGACGGACGACGGGTTCATCGCCGCCAGACTGACCGGCATGAAAGGCTCATTGCCTCGCGAGCTGTGACGGTGAATGGCCCGCGCGACAAGCTCTTTGCCAGTGCCACTCTCTCCCAGAATCAGCACCGGTGCGTCGCTCTGAGCTACGAAAGCGATCTGCCGAAAGATGGCCTGCATCGAAGGCGACGAGCCCACAATGGTCTCAGCAAGTGAGCCGTTTGCAGCCTCGTCAATCAAACCCGTTTTAATGGCCCCACTGTCGTGGCGATGCTGCAACGCTCTCCGCACGACATCGGACGCGTCTGACAGTTCAAAAGGCTTCGTCAGATAATCAAACGCGCCTTCCTCGACAGCACGCACAGCCGTCTGCAGATTTCCGAAAGCCGTCATCACGACAACGGGAGCGTCAGCAGTCTTTGCCTTCAACTGCCTGATCGCCGTCAGGCCATCCATTCCCGGCAGTCGAACGTCCAGGATGATCGCGTCTGGCTGACACTTCGGAGCGACCTTTAATGCCTCTTCGGCGGAAGACGCAATCGTCACATCGTGCCCTTCTCCACGAAGCAGTTCACGAAATCCCCAGCAGATTGCAGGCTCGTCATCGACGACCAGAACATGGCTCATTACTTACGAAACCTCTCGGCGGGAATGTTCCAATTCGGCAGCGAGGCATTCAGCCGGCACGGAAAACCGAAACACCGTCATCCCGTCGCGACGCTCCCACGACAATGAACCGCTCGCCGCCTCGGCAGCATTCTTAGCCAGGGCCAGACCAAGCCCGACACCTTCCGGCTTCGAGGTCACAAAGGGCTCAAACAGACATTCTGCAACCTGTGGTGGCGGGCCTGCTCCCGAATCTCTGACCTCAACGACGACCACCGATTGACGCGCACGACCATCCGTGCTGGACATCGAACTGTGTGCGTCTTCCGTAGCTTCACCGTCCGGCAGAACTTCCAGTTCGACCCGTCCATCTTCACCCGCAGCTTCAATGGCGTTGAGCGAAAGATTCAACACTGCCGTCCGGAAGCCAGCGGCATCCGCGATTTCCCAGTCGATCGAATCCGGAAGCTCTACCGAAAGCGTTACCCGAAAATGCTCACACTGCACGGCGATCAATCGTTCAATTTCGCGAATCGCTTCGGACAATTCTGTCACCTGTGCCGGGTCAACTTCCTGCCGACTCAGTGACAGCAGACCTCGAATCTGTTCTTCAGTCAGAGATAGTTGCCGAAGCGCGACGTTAAGTGTGTCGTCACTTTGCGAACCCGCATTACTTGACGCATCACCCGACTCAAGTGGACATCGTTGCTGGTGAAGCTGCACCGCCATCCGTGCACCGGTCACCGCATTTCGCAACTGGTGAGCCAGGCCGCCAGCCAGTTGAGCCAGCAGTCGAACTCGTTCCGTTTGCTGAATCGTGTGCTGAAGTTCTCGAAGCTGTACCGAAAGACTGCCGGCTGAAGCGATGAGGTCATCAACCTCGTCCACCCGTTCGGCAATGACGTCCTCGTTGAAAGTCTCTGGAAACTTGCCGTCGGCGATTTCTTCCAGCAGCGTTCGCACGCCGTTGATCCGTCGAGAAATTCGATCGGCCAGCCAGGCAGAGATGCACGCCATCACGATCACCGTGCCAAGCCCCACCACAAGCGGCGGCCATGTCGCCGTCCAGCGAGCCTCTTCCCAACTGGCTTCCGGGTAAAGCACGACCAGCGTCGTCACCGGTCCAGCCCGTTCGATTTCGATTTTAGCGGCAAAACAGGCTCCGACCTCAGTGTCGACGCGCGGAAGCTCCGTCATTGAACTTTCTGCCGAGATAACCGGAGCAGACTTTGCTTCCAGGGCAATTTCTTCCGGCCGTGATAATGTCGCGGCAACGGGCCGATCGTCGCGATCGAGCGCCAGAAACTCCGCGCCCGACAAACCGCTCATTTTCTGCAGGATAGCGTCGGTATATGTCAGCCTCGAATCAGACAACGTATCGACGACATTCTGAATCCGCAGCAGCGTCTGATCTTCCACCCGGCGCACGGCCAGCCACGCCGAGGTCATCGCGATCATCGCCACGGCCGCAACCATCGTCGCCGAAAACGGCAACAGAATCTGAATTCGAATAGGACGCCGCAAAACAACTCAACTTTCGTAAGCGCCATACATCCCCAACTTCGAGCTTCGAGGCCAAAACTTCTTGCCGGGCAGGAGCTTAACCTGACCGACAAACAGTTTCCCGCGACAATCGAAAAACCTGTCGACTCTTTTTCCACCACGACCGTCCAATTCCTGACCAGCCCCTGCTACTATCCTGCGTCTCACAACCTTTTGATCCACCTCAGGAGCAAGCAAAAAGATGATTACTGTTGGAATGAACTATCACGTCATCGAAGGAAAACAGCAGGATTTTGAAGATAAATTCGCTGGTGTCATTGACGCGCTGAACGCCGCAGAAGGGCACACCGAATCGACGCTGTGGAAGGATGTCAAAGACAGCGCGTCTTACCTGATCACCAGCGAGTGGTCGGACGAAGCCGCCTTCTCGGCTTTCATCCAGAGCGACGCTTTCCGCGCTGTGACCAACTGGGGCAAGGAGCAGATCCTGTCCGATCGCCCTCGCCACAAGATTTACAAGACATAGTCTGTAACACCTTCGTGTGACTACCGCACGAGTCGATCAGGCTGACAATTGAACGCAGAGATCGCAGAGGCGAAAAACGCAGAAGACAAGAGAGAATCTCTCTTTGACTCTTCGAGGTCTCGGCGATCTTTGCGTTTTTCTTTGGCCGTCGAGCGGATGGAAAAGAACCAGCAACCAGTTCTTCTATTGGTGGGCAGTGCCCAGCCTACAGTTGATCGGCTCGATTCAGCACGTCCTGGTACGGCACTTTTTCGAACGCTCCGAACAGCGGGTTCTTTGTCAGCTTCGCTCGGGTCAGCTTCGGAGAACCGATGCCGCAGAGAAATCTCGCCAGACGCGAAGGCGACCCCAGAGCTTCGCGATTCTGATTCCGCAACTCGTTGGCCCGTTGCCAGATGCCTTCGATCATTTCAGGTTGCGGTCGAGCGACTTCCGTCGGTACCGACTGAGCAGAGTCTTCGAGACACCGCGAGCAGTGGCCACAATCGGTTTCCAGCGGCTCACCAAAGTAAGCTCCCAGACGCGAGACCTGACAACCTTCAGCCGTCGCCTGATCAATGACGTCCCCCAGGCGTTCCAGATCCCGCTTTTCACGGCGCTTCATTCGATCGCAAAGTTCATCAATCACCGCGTCAGGATCCCCGACAGACTTCAGCCGTCGGTACCGGTGCATCAGGCCGCCAGGTTTCAGTTCCATCATGCCTCGCTCGGCCAGATAGTCGAACGCCTTGACGACCCGCATCCGGTCTGAACCGGTCTCGCGAGCCGCCTGGTCAATGTCGATCGTGAACCATTTTCTGGACTTCGTCGCCTGTTTGAAAACGGCTTTCAGAAACTGTTGCCGACTCTCGTCAAAGTTCGACAGAATCTCTGCGGACGACTGCTGCGGGATGAACTGGTACTGCGAATAGATCGGCGTCGTTTCTTCAATCCAGCCGTCGAGCTCCAGGTAAGTGATCAGCGTTCGCATGACCAACGGCCGCATATCGATCGCGTTCGAAAGTGCGTACTGGCTGACGGCAATCTCGTCGTCCGACTCAAGCATTCTCCTGACAAGGCCAGCTACACTTTCCCGCTCCGGAGTGTCTCCAAAAATAAAGTTCTCCAGCGTGTTGAGATCCGCCGGGCAGAAGAGCATTTCACAGATGGACGTTTCGCCGTCCCGTCCTGCTCTGCCGATTTCCTGCGAATAATTTTCGAGACTCTTCGGCAGGTTGTAATGGTAGACGTAGCGTATGTTCGACTTGTCGATCCCCATGCCAAATGCAATCGTCGCCACGATAATTGAATCGTGTGACGCCATGAACCAGTCCTGCCGATCTGCCCGTTCTTCATCCTTCATCCCGGCGTGATAGGCCTTTGCCGCAAGACCAGCTTCTTCCAACCGCACAGCCACCTCTTCGGCCGTGCGTTGAAGAGTGACGTAAACGATGGTCGGCCCCGGCGGACGTTCCTGCAATTTTGCGATCAGAATCCGATCGCGAGATTGCTCATCCACAACATCGCTCAGCAGCGTCAGATTCGGACGGTAAAACGGAGTCTGCACGGCGTACTCAGATTCGATCGTGAAGAAGCAGCAGATGTCCGTTAAAACCTGAGGTGTGGCGGTTGCCGTCAGAGCCAGCACGGCGTCCGTTTTGCACTCGTCGGCGAACTTTGCCAGCTTGAGATAGTCCGGTCGAAAGTTGTGGCCCCACTCAGAAATACAGTGTGCCTCGTCGACCGCGAACAACGACACGTTCACCTGCGAAAGAAGTCCCCGAAACCGTTCGTTGGTAAATCGTTCCGGCGCGACGTAGAGCAGTTTCAGTTCGCCGCTTCGCAGTCGCCGGGTGACGTCTCGATACTCATCAACCGACAGCGTCGAGTCCAACCTCGCCGCCGGGATGTTCCGAGCAACCAGCGCGTCGATCTGATCCTTCATCAGAGCGATCAGCGGCGAAACGACCAGCGTCACACCTGGCAGTAACAACGCGGGAAGCTGATAACAAAGCGACTTCCCGCCACCCGTCGGAAACACGGCGGCGGAAGATCGACCGGCGACGAGGTTTTCAATGACCTCTCGCTGCCCCGGTCTGAATTCATCAAACCCGAAATGTTCGAGCAGCGTGATTTGAATCGGATCACTCATGTTTTCTCTCCACGCCAGCCAGCAGAAAACATCAGTTTACTTTCCGTCGATCAACTTGTCACTCAACGACGATTTGTAGAGAGGTTAACAGCCCCTTGAGCGATTTCGTCGGCGACTCAGGATCAACCGGGTTCCGATCGTCGTGGCCGATGCTGAGATCTTCCTGCGGGTGCGACTTCAATGGTCCAGGTGATTTTGCAATGACGGTTTGAGCATCGTTGATTTTCAGACTCAACGTGCCGTCCTTCGCCATTCCGGCAACGACGTTCACTGCCTCACCGAGTGCGATCGGCGACTCAACGCGGCTGACGACGTCAGCATTCCTCGTCGCAAAGACGACGGAATCAGCCTTCAGGTATAGTGCGTAGCCGATGACCGATCCCCCATGAGCGACAATGACGCCCTCGCCCGCTTTTCCGTCAGCGGGCACGATAGAGCACTTGATGGAAAACGCTTTGCCAGCGATAGCCGGTGCAGATGCCGAGGCGTAAACGTCACCGAGTTTGACTTTGCTCCAGTCGAGCAGCTTGCTGGTCGCTTTGCTGACTGACTTCGTCGGTCGCATTCTCGGTTTCTGCGGCTGCGTTGGGTACAGCGTTACTGGATTCGCAACTTCTCCGGCTGGCCGGACTCCCGGACCAGGCTGTCCGCTGCCGATGTCAGCGACCATGCCATCGATCAGTTTCTGCAGCCGCGCGACGACATCTGGATGTTTGTCGGCCAGGTTCGTGACTTCACTAATTTCCTCGTCGAGGTTGTAAAGACGAGGTTCCCGCGACGTCAGATCCTCCGGGCGTTCCTTCATGCCCATACCGATCGACTGTGGAGTGATCGCCAGCTTCCACGAACCGGAACGAACCGCCTGGAGCGTCGTGCCCTGATAGTAGAACCACGCCTCGTGCGGCGACTCTTTCGTTTTACCCAGCAGAATTGGCGAAATGTCTTTTCCATCAATCTGGACCGACGAAACAGCACTGCCAACTTTGGCACCGCCGAGTTTGACAAACGTCGGCAGGACATCCGTCGTTCCGCAAACCGCATCGCAACTGCTGCCCGCTTCAACCGCCCCCGGCCACCAGGCAATCGTCGGCTCGCGAACGCCGCCTTCGAGTGTGCACCCTTTACTGCCACGCAGCGGACCGGCCAATCCCCCAGCCGCACCTCTGGATGCCCACGGGCCGTTGTCACTCGTAAAGATGACCAGTGTGTTTTCGGCAAGTTTGTTCTCGCGCAACGCGTCGAGAATCTGCCCGACACTCCAGTCAACTTCCTCAACCCAGTCGCCGTACGTGCCGTTCTTCGACCTGCCGACAAAGTCCTCGTGAGGAAACAGAGGGACGTGCATCGCCGTGTGAGGCAGATAAAGAAAGAACGGCTTGTCGCCGGACTCTTCGATGAACTTCACGGCTTCCTCGGTGTATTCACGAGTCACCCGCCGCTGGCCTTCGTCTTCGAGCAGCTCGGCCACTTTATCGTCACGCAACAGCGGCACGACTCGACGCCCGTCTTCCAGCGAATTCCGCTGCATGTCGTTCGAGTAGGGAATCCCGAAGTAGTGATCAAAGCCTTGATTCGTCGGCAGAAACTCCGGCTGGTCACCGAGATGCCACTTACCGATGCACGTCGTTGCGTAGCCGAGCTCTTTCAGATACTCGGCGACCGTCCGCTCCTTCGGATTCAACCCTTTCGGCCCCGCCGGAAAAAAGACCCCCGGCACGGAAACCCGCGGCGCATAGCAACCTGTCAGCAACTGAGCCCTCGACGCCGAGCAAACCGGAGCCGCATAAAAACTCGTCAGCGTCATCCCTTCGGCGGCCATCCGGTCCAGATTCGGTGTCCGGTTCAGCGTTGAACCATACGGACCGATATCTCCGTACCCCATATCGTCGATAAAGATCAGCACGAAGTTCGGTCTCGCCGAAGCAGCTTCCGCCAGCAGGCAATTGGCCGCGAAAAAAACGCCAATGAAAACGAAGCAAATCAGATATCTCATCCGAACGATTCCTCTAAGTGTTCACGTCAATCAATCTGCATTCTTTCGACAATCGCTGGCCGGGTCAAAGAACGTGACGTTTCTGCTCGAGGCGATCTCAACGTCGTCAGACTGGCGTCTTTTTTGAGGCTGCCACAGACGTGCCGCGACCTGGTTTGCCCGCACCTCGCCCTTCGATATCATCTTCGACCCTGCTGTTCGATTTCTGCTGCGAGTCTCGAAACGGAGTTCCCCGGATGGATGCTAACCTGAACACAATCCAGTTGGGCGACTGCGTTCAGGCCATGAACGCCCTCCCGGAAGGCTCCGTTGATCTGGCCTTTGCCGACCCCCCATTCAACATCGGTTACGAGTACGACGTCTACGACGACAAGCTAGAAAAGCAGCAGTACCTCGACTGGTCCGAACAATGGATCACAGCCGTCTCGCGCGTCCTGAAACCGGACGGAACCTTCTGGCTGGCCATCGGCGACGAGTACGCCGCCGAACTGAAAATCCTCAGCCAGGACATCGGATTCCACTGCCGAAGCTGGGTCATCTGGTACTACACATTCGGAGTCAACTGCTCGCACAAATTCACCCGGTCGCACGCTCACCTGTTCCATTTTGTCAAAGATCCCGACAACTTCACCTTCCGCAGCGACGACCTCGACAACCGCGTCCCCTCCGCAAGAGAACTTGTCTACAACGACAAACGAGCGAACCCTCAGGGCCGACTCCCCGACGACACCTGGATCATTCGCCCGGCCGATGTCGTTGCGGAACTGGTTAGCGATGACGATGGAACCTGGAGCCCCGACCAGCTTGCACCGCCGTCCGATTCGCAAAACACTTTCGTCTTGCGTCCGCAGGACGTCGCTCAAAGTTTTCAGCCGAATGAAGATACCTGGTACATCCCGCGAGTCGCCGGCACTTTCAAAGAGCGAGCAGGCTTTCACGGCTGCCAGATGCCTGAGCAACTTCTCGGCCGCATCATTCGGACGTGTTCGAATCCCGGTGACCTGGTCATCGACCCGTTTTCCGGAAGCGCGACAACACTGGCGGTTGCCAAAAAGCTTGGCCGAAAATTCCTCGGCTTTGACATCTCCCAGGACTACGCCGAGTACGGCCTGCGAAGGCTCGATTCGATCAAGGTAGGTGACCGGCTTGATGGCTCGGCGGAGCCACTGAAGAGTGCCCCGAAAACCGACACCAGAGCTAAAGTCGCACGTGGCAAAGCATCAAAGGGCAAACAGGATCAGAGCCGTCTCGTTACCGAGGCTCGGTACGATCAAATCCAGCTTGAATTGACATTGCACGGCGTGGCGGAAGCCTACCTTGCAACTCATGATGGTTTTTCCGTCGACCGGGTTGTCGCCGATCCGGAGCGGAATCACGACTTCGTCAGCGTCTGTGATCGACTTAGTCTCGTGGGCGACGCTCGAACGTGGAACACGCTACTTTTCCGACTGCGAAAAGCGGGCAATCTGGCACACATTCCGGCCACTCGCCGGACAGATTTCTCCTGGGATGACTGCGACGAATTCATGTTCGCCAGCGAGATCGCGTGGCAAAGTCTTTTGAACGAAAAGAGCGCCGCCAGCCTCGACGAAATTCTTTGCGATCCGAAACTCGCGGCAGAGCTGGATCGAAGAGCGGAGTCCCTTGCACCGGGACGCACGCCGTTGGAATACCGCTGGGCAGCGTTGAAGCTCCGTAAAGAAGCCAGGTTTGCCCGCGGTCGAGCCGCCGTGCTTCGGCCTCCAACCGCCGTTAGTCCGGCCACTCCATTGCATGAAGCGATTAGTTCGTCACGCTCGGATGAACCGGGGCTGTACATCCTCAGTGATGATTCCCGGGAATTCTATGTCGGAGAAACGTTGAGTCTCGATCGACTCTTGAGGCAAGTCCGCAACCGCGCCGAACAGTGGAATACTTTGAGTGATTCCGTTCTCGTCCAGACAATTCCGATGGACCATACGAGTGCCGGACGGCTGGCCTGGAAGAGCTGCCTGATCAGCAAACAACTCGAACATTGCCCGCGTCTGAATTACTTCGAGCTTCGCGGAGTTTGACCGGTGGTGAACGATTTGTAGACCTCACGATCGTTGACGGCAGGGTAGGCACTGCCCACCAGTTTTGACTCTGATGGGCGTTGCCCCTACTGATAGCGGCCCCCGATTCTCCAGACGCCGGGTCGCTCAGCAACCATCTACATAGTTCCAGCAGAAACAGGCATCATGACATCCAAACCGTTCACGCTGACGGTTCTCGCAGTTGTCGCGTTGACTCTTCCAGCCTCATTAAAAGCCAATACCATTCCGAAGGCCAGGCCCAACATCGTCGTCGTCTTTATCGACGACATGGGGTGGGGAGACCTTTCGTGCTTTGGGAACAAAGCTGTCGAGACCGAGAACATTGATCGACTCGCAGCGGAGGGGATACGGTTTGAGCAGTTTTATGTGAACTCGCCGATCTGCTCGCCGTCACGCGTGGCGATTTCGACGGGGCAGTATCCGCAGCGGTGGCGGATCACTTCTTACTTGAGCAATCGGCAGCACAACGATGCTCGCGGAGTCGCTCAATGGCTCGATCCGAAGGCCCCGATGCTGGCGAAAATGCTGCACGATTCCGGCTATGCGACCGGGCATTTTGGCAAATGGCATATGGGTGGACAGCGCGACGTCGGCGAGGCCCCACTGATTTCGGAGTACGGTTTCGACACATCGTTAACCAACTTCGAAGGTCTCGGCCCACGAGTTCTGGCCATCAAAAACGCATACGACGGTAAGCCGACAACCAGGCACACGCTGGGTTCAGACAACCTGGGGCGGGGAACGATCACCTACGTCGACCGCTCGCTGGTCACTCAGTCGTTCACGACTGCTGCCATCGACTTTGTCAAAAAGTCAGTCGCTGACGGCAAGCCGTTTTACATCAACGTCTGGCCGGATGATGTTCACTCGCCGTTCTTTCCGCCAAAGGCTCGACGTGGCGACGGCGCCAAACGAACTCTTTACCACGGCGTGCTCGACACAATGGACGAACAGCTCGGTGTCCTGTTCAACCTGATCCGCGACAACGAAAAGCTTCGCGACAACACGCTGATTCTACTTTGCTCGGACAACGGCCCGGAGCAGGGAGCGGGCACGGCGAATCCTTACCGCGGATTCAAAACGCATCTCTACGAAGGCGGAATTCGATCACCGCTGATTGCGTGGGGACCGGGTTTGCTCAACAAAGAAGCAGCCGGTACGTGGAACCGAAAGTCCGTCTTTGCCGCCATCGATCTCGCACCGACGCTGCTCACTCTGGCTAGTGTCGATGGTGTTGAGCAAGCTGAATTTGACGGAGAAGCGTTGTCGGGCGTTCTAAAAGGAACGACTGAAACATCCCGCCAACAGCCGCTGTTTTTTCGCCGGCCTCCGGATCGCGACGCGTTCTACGGAGACGACGATTTACCGGATCTCGCCGTGCGCGAAGGAAACTGGAAACTGCTTTGCGAGTATGATGGCAGCGACGCAGAACTCTTTGATCTGGCCGCCGATCCATCTGAAACGAAAAACGTCGCTGGCAGCCATGCGGAGATTGTGGAACAACTGACAAAACAACTCGTCGCCTGGCACAAGGCTATGCCGCAGGACAACGGAGCCACCTACAAAGAAAGACGGCGGAGGTAGCGATTGCTCCAGTGAGCGAGCATCAGCACCCGCCGTCATGTAGCGACAATTCTCACCGCCGCTCGTCATTCCAACAAAAGCGGGAAACCAGCAGAAATGACGCAGTAAATTCAGCTTCTGATGCTGCTTCCCACCTGTGCGGGTATGACCGTCAGAACGAGATTATGCAGCATCATCAATCGACGTAGAGAAACTCGTTCAGGTTGAAGAGCGCCAGGCAGAGGTCAGTCATCGCTGCGGTTTCTCCAGCGGATGAGCCGTGCAGGAAATCGACCGCCTGCTTCAGTTCTTCGCGAGACGGAAAACGCGAAAGAGTTCTCAGGTACGCCATTTCAATTTTATGTTCGGTGCCTGTGGTGGATTCCTCGGTGGACGCATCAGTCAATGCAGCCAATGCTTTTGCCGCGTCGAGTGATAACTTCGAATTCAGCAGCATCAAAGCCTGAGGCGCGATCGTCGATTCGTTTCGGCGAGGGCAACTGAAGTTGGTATCCGGCTTGTCGAAAGCCTCAAACAACGGATAGCGAAGGTTTCTTCTGACGAAGAGGTAAATGCTGCGGCGTGAGTAGTCCGCCGCGTCCTCGCTGACAGGCCACTGATTCTTCAACAGCGTATGAACCAGCTCGTCCGGTAGTGGCGGGCGAATGCCTGGGCCGCCTCGTCGTTCAGAGAGTTGACCAGCCGCAAGCAGCATGGCATCGCGGATCGCTTCCCCTTCGAGTCGTCGTCGCGACATCCGCGACCACAACCGGTTCTCCCGGTCAGCCTTCAGCGATTGCCGCCACTGTACCGCAACTTCTGGTGAAGCATCGTCTGGCAATCGGCTGGCCTGTCGATAAGTTGCCGACGTGACAATCAGCCGGTGCATGTTTTTCCAACTGAATTCCTGACGCGGAAATTCCGTCGCCAGCCAGTCAAGCAGCTCGCCGTGTTCGGGGTAGTCCCCCATCACCCCAAAGTCGCTGGGGGAATCACTAAGCCCTTCCCCAAAATGGTGCTGCCAAAGACGGTTGGCGATGGTCCTCATGCTGAGCGGGTTTTCCGGATTCGTGATCCAATTCGCCAGCTGCGTTCTCAGATTTCTGCGATCTGAGGCAACGCCCGGCTCGGAGCCCTCAGCATTGGCGATGCGAGGAAATGCCGCCGGCACCGTTTCGCCGACTCGTCGAAAATCTCCTCGCACCATGAGATGACTGACGGTCTGAACGTCGTTTCCGTCCGGCAGACTCGCCACTTTATTTCTGGTGAACTGAAACGCGGGATCGAAGAAAGCTCGCAGCCGATAAAAGTCGAGCTGGCTGATCGGGTCATACTTGTGATCGTGGCACTGAGCACAGCCCACTTGCAAACCGAGGAACACCGAACCCACTGTTGAGGTCATCTCATTCATGAAACTATGACGTCGCTCTTCCTGCAGGTTGATGTCCGGCATGTCCGGCCCGCACGTCAGAAAGCCAGTCGGCACTCGATTCTTCGAGCCAGTTTCATCGCCAGCAAGCTGCAGTCTTACGAATTCGTCATAAGGCATGTCGTCGTTGAAGGCGTCGATCACCCAGTCTCGATACTTCCATGCGTCGGGGCGCAGTTTGTCATGCTCGAACCCGTCCGTCTCGGCGAATCTGGCGAGGTCCAGCCAATGCTGTGCCCAGCGTTCGCCGTACGCGTGCGATTTCAGCAGCCGATCAACCAACTGCTTGTAAGCGTCGGAGGAATCGTCATTCAGAAACCCGTTGCTCTGCTCAGGAGTTGGTGGCAAGCCGGTCAGGTCGAAACAAAGTCGACGAAGCAGCACGACTCGCGGCGCTTCGGGAGCTGGCGACAAACCTGCATCGGTCAGCTTCTTCAAAACGAATGAATCGATCGAATTCCGCGGCCAGTCGCTCTCAACTGCCGGAACTTCTGGCCGAACCAGCGGCGCAAACGACCAGTGCTCGCGGTCGTCGTCCGTGATCTCAGGTTCGGACTCTGCGAATACCGGTTGAGCCAGCACCGCCAGAAAGAGGCAAATCCTGAACATCCAGAGCACCGAGGCACCGGACGTCATTGTCAAAGAGTGCTTCATGCGAAAATCTCGTGGACGACTTTTCCGGCGACGTCGGTCAAGCGCTCGTCGCGACCGTTGTGATAGAAGGTCAGCTCTTCATGATTGAGGCCGAGCATGTGCAGAATCGTGGCGTGCAGATCGTGGACGTGGACCGGCTTCTCAACGGCTCGCAGGCCGACAGGGTCAGTTGCTCCGTAGGCGAAGCCGCCTTTGACGCCAGCTCCAGCGAACCAGACTGAGTATCCCCACGGGTTGTGGTCTCGACCTTTGCCCTGCTCGCTCATTGGCATCCGACCAAACTCGCCGCCCCAGATCACAAGGGTGTCGTCGAGTAATCCACGGTCGTCAAGATCCTGCAACAGCCCAGCGACAGGGAGGTCGGTACGGCGGCAGTAAAGATCGTGGTTCGTCGTCACGTTTGCGTGAGCATCCCAGCCATTTGTGTCCCCCGAGTAAAGCTGTACGAAGCGGACTCCGCGTTCGACCATCCGGCGAGCCAGCAGACAACGGCGACCAAACTCGTCGGTATCCATCCCGCCAATGCCGTACAACTTCTGAGTGGCGGCTGACTCCTGAGCAATGTCGACAACTTCCGGAGCCGTGGCCTGCATGCGGAAGGCAAGTTCGTACGAGTTCACTCGGGCCAGCAGTTCCTCATCGAAGTCTCGTTGCTCGGCATGTTGTGCGTTCAATTTTCGAATCAGTGCAAGGGCATTCCGCTGACGATCCGACGTCACCTCAGGTTGCGGACGCAGATGAAGAATGGGATTCTTCCCTGCCCGCATCGTCGTTCCCTGAAACGTCGCCGGGAGGAAACCGCTACCCCAGGCGGGAGGGCCGCCTTTCACACCGTTGCCCGGATCGGGAAGCACGACGAACGCGGGCATATTGCCGTTTTCGGTTCCGAGTCCGTACGCCGCCCAACTCCCCAGGCTTGGCTTGCCCATCAGAATGCTGCCGGTATTCATCTGGTAGACCGACTGCGGATGATTGACGCTGTCTCCGTGGCAGCTTCTCAGAACACACAGCTTGTCGGCATGCTTCGCGGTATGGGGCAGAAAGTCGCTGATCTCCAGACCGGACTCGCCGCGAGGTCGAAACGGTCGGATCGGGCCGAGTAACGGGTTCTTTGCCACGTTCCGCCGCGTCATCACCGAACCGAAACTGTCGGGCAGCGGCATTCCGTTAAGTCGGACAAGTTCAGGCTTCGGATCCAGCAGATCAACGTGCGAGGGGCCTCCATGCATGAACAGCCAGATCACCCGTCTGGCGCGCGGAGCGAAATGCGTCTGACGCGGCACCAGTGGATTGTCTGGAACTCCGTTATTTGCTGACGCCTCAGCATTCAGCAGACTTGCCAGAGCGATCGCTCCACAGCCACCGCCAGCCTGTAATAGAAACTGCCGTCGAGACGGCGGCACATCATCAGTCATGCCGTTCGATTCTGCATGAGACACGATCCACTCCCACAAAAGAAAAGCCCGAGACGATTCCCGGCTCGGGCTTCAAAATGACGGATGACAGGATACTTCGTCAACTGGTAGCCGCAGGAACGTAGCCTCGATCATTTTCAGAGAGGACTTCTTCCACAACGTCGGCGACAAAATTATCAGCGACATTCTTCTCGGCATTCGGCGCTTCAGCTCCAGCGTTCATCCCGACGCCGGGATTCTTGATCAGAAACGGGATCATGTCCCAGACTGCGGCTGAGTAAGTTCGAAACATCGGGTACTGCAGCTCCGGCTGCTTTTCGAGGTACTCGTTCATCTTTTCTTTAAGCGTCCGATGCGCCACTCGCGGATGTCGATGGTGCGGACCGTGCACGAAAATGTCGAAGTTGAGCCACGTGCAGACTCGTGTAAACCAGTTGTTGCCGACGACGGTTCGAGTCCCCAGCATCGGATCGTAACTCGCCATGCCGATGTGTTCGGTGAATTTCCGTCCCGACTGAATCATGCCAGCGAACAGGTGCGGAATCGCCCACGCCCGGAAAAATGATCCCCAGGTCTCAGTCACCGTGAAGACTGCGAACAGCCCACCCCAGAAGAGAATGCACATGGCGTATTCCAGCCACACTGTTCGTCGCAGCTTTTTATCAGTCAGCGGCGAGTCCTTGTGAAAGAACAGACGCCCGTACGTAACCATCGCGCCGAACATGCCAAGGAAAAAGTCGAAAATCACAAAGCCCCGCCGAAACCAGATGGACGCTTTGGGATCGGAGTACGGCCAGAGTTCCCAGTCGTGCGGTTTGTTGAGGTAGGCGTGGTGGCGAATGTGGCTTTCGCGATAAACCGTGTACGGAACAAAAATCAGAGTGCCGATCACTCGTCCCAGCCAGATGCTGGTTTCGCGTCGTGGCGTGAGTGTCTGATGAGCGGTTTCGTGCAGGCAGCTCGTCCAGCAGAACATGCAGTAGGCAGTGAAGGCTGTCCAGAAAATCTGCCAGCCGATCATGTCAGCCGGCCACTGATTCCAGAGCGCCCAGATCCCCAGCACACCACCAGGGAAAAACTGGAATCGTGCCCACGTCCACTTATCGCTGAGAGCTTCCTGCTCCTGAGTAGTGAAAATCGTAACCGACACCGGTATACCGCTCCCGAGATGGTTAATTGGCCAAGGCTTCGCACTGCTACACAAAAGCGGCGAATCCGTGCCAGAAAGACTGCGGTGTTAACAACCCCCGGCACGACCTCCAGCATGCGTACCACCAGTCAATAAGCAGTCCACGATGCTACCCATGCGTAGTCCAGATCGTCAACTGACAGAAGATTTCAGACAATTTATGGCGGCTTTTCAACATTTTCGGCGATACCGACGCAGCTCGGATGGCCTCACAACCAGGGTAATCGTTCCAGATCGACGTTTCCCCCACTTAGTACCACCCCGACCGATTCGACTCCGCTTACCGCCGCAAACTGACTACTGAGAATGGACGCAAGAACGACGGCAGAACTCGGTTCGACCAACAGCTTCGCCCGCTCCCACAGAAGTCGCATGGCAGCAACAATTTCGTCATCGCTGACGGTCACAATCTGCTCGACGTGCTGCTGGATGATGCCCCAGTTTCGCTGCCCGAGACTCGTCAGCAGCCCATCGGCGATCGTTTTCGGTTCGGTTTGAGGGATGAGCTTTCCTGCCGCGACGGATCGCGCGGCATCATCGGCTCCTGCCGGCTCTCCGGCGAAGATTCGAATCGACGAATCCTGCCCGTGCGCCGCGATGCATGTTCCTCCCAGCAATCCGCCCCCTCCGACCGGGGTAATAACCGCGTCGAGCGACGAGCTCAACTCAGCCACCTGATCGAACAGCTCCAGCATCGCCGTCCCCTGCCCCGCGATGACGTCGTCGTTGTCGTAGGGGTGAATGAACGTTGCTCCGGTGCGAGTTTGAACTTCACTCGCAGTCGACTCCCGCGCAGCAAGAGTTGGCTCGCAGACGATGACTTCGGCACCATATCCCTCGACGGCAGCTCTCTTTACAGTCGGAGCGGTCGTTGGCATCACGATATAAGCCGGAACGCCTCGCATCTTTGCGGCCAGAGCCAGGGCCTGCGCGTGGTTGCCCGAGCTATGAGTCACCACGCCGTTGGCCGCGTCCTCGTCTGACAACTGACCGACCGCGTTGCAGGCTCCGCGAAACTTGAACGCACCGACTTTCTGGAAGTTTTCACACTTGAAGAAGAGCCGACGTCCGGCCAGTTCGTCGATCGCCGAACACGTCATCACTGGCGTTCGATGCGCGACGCCGGCAATCCTCGCCGCAGCACGTTGCACTGATTCAAAGGTTACTTTTGAAACGCCCATTCCTGGCTTCAACTCCTGCCGTCGTGAGAGATCATCAATGCAAACGAGCTGCTGGCCCTGCATTCGTCGGATGATGGAAGGATCCGGGCTGTCTCGTTCTTTTGCAACGATTATGAAGTCATGCCGCGATGTGAAAATGCCGAGGCGATTCCCCAATTGAAGAATCACCTCGGCTGATACTGTCTTCACTCGCGTGGCAGAGGTGACTGTCGATCGACTACTTCACCAGCTTCGGGCCGTGATTTCCAATGCCGATTGTTCGGAAGACTTCCAGCAGGTTTTCCGCGTCGGAACCCCCATCCGCCACATGGTGGTAGTAAGTTGTGCCGCCTTCGTCCGGCGAGGCCGCATTAACCATCAACGATGAATGCGCGCTCGAACCCAGTGTCACAACATGAAGCTTGATACCTCGCGCCTTGATGGTGTTCGACCATTTTGTCACGGATGTGTTGCTGCTGTAGCTGGGGTTTTTGCTGTACGGTGGCGGGGGCAATGTTCCGGTCGGCCCATCATTCGGTTCAGGATATGGCTCCGGCAGGTTCGTCTGACCATCAGTCATCAGCACAATGATCTGTTCTGGTTCCGGCTCATCCGGCAGCGGAGCCGGGCGAGGATTTGGATCAGCCAGAATCACATCCAGGCCGGCTCGCAGGCCACCAGCAACGTTTGTCCCGCTCGTGTAGAACCCGTCTTCCAGATCGTCAATTCGATCGAGAGTGTCAGACTTGTCGAAGTCGAGGTCGGTCTCAGGTCGGCCTGTTTTCTCCCATCGATTTCGCGAATTGTCTTTCCAGGAAAACACGGCCAGCCCAACCCGGTCTTCCGGAAGCAGCTCATCAACCATCGCCGTCGCCGCGTTCTTCGTATTTTTCATTCGCGTTTTTCCATTCGACATTTTGGCATCCATCGATGTCGAGCAGTCAATGACCACGACGATGTCCCGGGGAATCGTGCTGGCGAGCGTTGCCACGGCTTCAGCACCGGTTGAATAACCGTTCTCGCCGAAAACAGGTCCAAAGAATGCGGGAATTCCATTGTCAACGACGCTCAGCCGGACTGCGTCAGCCGTGTTGAAGTCAGTGCTCGTCGTAAAAACTCGCGTATCAATATCCCAGTTGCCATACTCAGTCGTCACGACCAGGTCAGAGCTTGTGACGTCGTAGCCGTTGGCCAGAAGCAGATCACTAACCGCTTGTGTGACCGCCGCTTCGTCGTTGGTCAACTCTTCGATTGCCGCCAGAGCCGCAGCGTCAACTGCCGCTCGAAGCCGGGTCTTCTTGACCTGGATGTACCCAAAGTCAGTCGTAAAGGCGGCCATGCCGAGAATAAAGATCATGAACACAGCCGCCAGAACCAGAATGGCTCCTCGCCGTAAATGAGCGGGTTTCGTGGACACATTCATGATGCAAATCCTGCCTGAAACGATCGTGTTCGCGACTAATCACCGATCTGAACGGAGCATCGCACACTGGAACTAAAGTAGTTCGATCATTTGAACCGTGCTGAGGAATCTGCCGGTCTCACGCATCGCGACGTGATCTTTCGCGGGACTCACGCCGAAAGTAGAGGAAGAACCGAACTGTCACTAAACTGCCTGAGCAGATCAGGCTGCATTCCGTTGCTGTCAGGCGTCATGTTGCCAGATGGCATCATTGGAATTCGCGATCACAATCAAACAACCGCGAAAAGACTCCCCGAGCCTGGCCAGCTCAACACCTTCCGGGTCATTCGAATGTCAAACACTTCTCGCAGAATCCGACAGAATGGCTTGCTCGCCACACTTATGGCCGTTGCCGTGGCGACGATCGCCGGATGCGGCAGCCAGGCCTACGAACAGCGACTCGCAGAAACAGCGAAGTATTTCGCCTATCGACAGCAGGTTGACTCGGCTTTGCAACGCAACGCCTGGCAGGATTTCGGAATTCAAATGCGTCTGCCAAACGGGTTCCAGGAAATTCCCGGACCGGTTGAAGAAGACGAACACGACGCTCGGCAGCCGGACTTTCTGTCGCAACCACTGCCCGGACTTATCGGAGCCTGGCAGACCGAAGTTTACGTCGAGATTCCGGATCGTGAATCCCCATCCATGCCGGCCTGGATTTTCCTCTGCACCAACCACGAACGGTTTCTCAATCAGCAGTCTGATCCAACAGCCACGCCGGCACTTCTTATCGAAGACCTCAGCAACGTACTCGCCGCCGAACTTCGCTACGAACCGGACACCGCGCTCAACCGATGGACGTACGAAGAAACGCGAGCCCCCATCGGAACGCCATACGTTCCTCGAAAAACTTACGAATGGATCCTGCTCGACGACGAACGAACTATTGGCAGCGAACGAGTCCGGATGCAGTTTCGACTGATCCGGTATTACGTGAATCAAATTCAGTTCTGCCTGTTGACCGTCGCTCCTCACGAAGAAATCCTCGACCGCAACGACTGGCGAAAACTGTACGGGGCCGTCGACCTGATGATGGAAAACCTCGTTGTCTCTGGCGATCCGCCACGCCAGCAGAAATCCGGCCCAGCCCCCAGCGGCGGCGGCTTTTGATCGTCTGCCCCAAAAGTGAGTCACTGGTTCTGCCAGTGTTTTTCGTAATCGAAGTCGCCCGACATTTTCGCACACGCAAAACCATTGGCACACTTTGCGACTTCGGATTCCAGCACGACTCAATCAACCATCAGTCTGAGTATTCCTATGACGCGTCCGCTGGTTGTGATCAACGTTGTTGGCCTGACTCATGAAATGCTCGGTGAGAACACTCCGAATATTTCTCGACTGGCGGCTGATGGATTTTCCCGACCGATGGGAACCGTGCTGCCCGCTGTAACCTGCTCCGCGCAGTCGACAATTCTGACCGGCACACTTCCACGAGAGCACGGCATCGTCGGCAACGGCTGGTATTTCCGAGACGTTTCCGAGGTCGCTTTGTGGAAACAATCGAACCGGCTCGTCCACGGCGAACGTGTTTACGATGCCGCTCGAAAACAGGATCCCAACTACACCGTCGCGAAGATGTTCTGGTGGTACAACATGTACGCCGACGTTGACTGGTCGGTGACTCCGAGGCCGTGTTACCCCGCCGATGGCCGGAAACTGTTTGACTCGTACAGCCAGCCCGTCGAACTGAAAGACGAACTGCAAAGCCGGTTTGGAATCTTCCCGCTCTTCCGGTTCTGGGGCCCGACTGCGGACATCACCAGTTCCCGCTGGATCGCGGACGCCTCGATCGAAGTCATGCGAAAACAGAACCCGTCGCTGACTCTCGTCTACCTGCCGCACCTTGATTACAACCTTCAGCGGCTCGGCCCGTCCGATCCAGCCGTCACCGCAGATATCCGAGCCATTGATGCCGAGGCCGGCAAACTGATCGACGCCGCCCAGGCTCGCGGCGCGGAGGTGATCATTCTATCGGAATACGCCATCACCGACGTCGACCGTCCGATCCACATCAACCGAATTCTGCGTGAGCACGGGTTTCTCGACACGCGAATGGAAATCGGCGGGTGGGAGACGCTGGACTATGGATCGTCGCGAGCGTTCGCGGTTTCCGATCACCAGCTCGCTCACATTTACATTCGCCGACCGGAAGACATTCCCAAAGTTGCGGAGCTTCTGAAACGAGTGGACGGTGTCGAGCGAGTGCTCGACCGTCAGGCTCAGGCCGAGTTTGGCATCGACCATGAACGCGCAGGCGAGCTGGTTGTCGCCAGCGATCGCCGGTCCTGGTTCACGTACTACTTCTGGCAGGACGACGCCCTCGCCCCTGACTACGCTCGCTGCGTCGACATTCACCGCAAGCCAGGCTACGACCCGGCGGAACTCTTCGTCGATCAGGCGTTGAAGTTTCCAAAGCTGCGCATCGCGCGGCGGCTCGCGCAGAAGCTGCTCGGCTTCCGCTACTACATGGACGTCATTGGTCTTGACCCGAGCATTGTGAAAGGCAGCCATGGGCGATTGCCCGATCCCGGGTCAGAAGAAAGCGACGGCGCCGTCTTCATCAGCTCCTCAAGAACCGTCGAAACAGATAAGGTACTAATGACAGAAGTCAAAGACATTCTGCTTCGGATCCAATTTGGAAGTTCAAGTTAAGTCGAGGTTCTCAATGACATCGGGTAGCGACTTCGTCAATGACTGGCTGGCAGATCACGCTGAGTCACTGAATCGCCAAGCCCGATCTGCTGGCTTGTTGAGTCATGGTTCTCTTGTTGGCCAGGTTCGAGAGTTTCTCGTCAGTAATTTTTTGAAAAGCTTTCTTCCAGAGTGTGTCGAGATTGGCACCGGGCGAGTTTTCGACTCACAAGGAAATCGGTCAAAACAAATCGACATCGTCCTGTACGACAGCCGCTGCCCGGCCCTTCGGTTTCCGTCAGGTGTCGGCCAGTTTCCGATTGAGGGTGTTATTGCGACGATTGAAGTCAAGAGTTCACTTTCGTCAAAGCAAGCCGTGGGAAAAGCATTAGACAACTGTCACTCTGTTATGGCGTGCCAACTCGCACCAAGCACTTGGAGCTCGTCACATCCCATTATTGAAGGGCTTCTGTCGACCCCACCTTCGCACAGATATCTTCACGAAGTCCGAGATTTTGCTTCCTCGTTATTACCTGCAACCTACGTCTTTTCGTTCCGCGGAACTGACAATGCAGAGAGCCTCCGAGATTGGGTCAAAGCTTGGTATCAAGAAAGAGGGCATCCAATGGCTGCGTCACTGCAAGGTATCTTTCCGAGTCTTCCACGTTTGATCCTTGCAGGAAAAACAATGGCGTTTTTCAACGACGTGACGATCAAGATCGATGGCTCCGACGATCAACATGGAAATCCAGTCACAATGGTCTTTGGGCCATTTTCTTCGCAATTCGAATTCTTCGCGAGTCACATCCTCTCCACGATATCGAGGCGATTCGAACTTGCGCACGCCGACGCGATGACAGTCTTCGACTTGAAGCAATACAACCCGCTCTCAACTTATACAGCCGATGTTTCAAAATCACTTCATGAAAACCGCCAGCTGTGGCACGGCCTCTGGGTACGGCAATCGGTTACATCGTCACCACCATCCGATGAAATTGCCGAATCTGACTAAGCCCGATTTAACAGGATGCATCAAACGTCAACCTGCGACGCCAGCATCTGGATCTCTTCCAACGGGACGAAGTTGCCTTTCCCGACTCCGGGGCAACCTTTCTGGATCCGCTTCCAGTCGGCCTCGCTGCCCAGGTTCGAATTCCAGAACGGCCACGTGCGACACTGCTTTGGTCGAGCGGGATAAATCGTGCAGCCGCGTTTCTTCGGATCGAAGTAAACGCAGTCGCCGTTTGCGTACTCGGTGAGCGAAACGCGACCTCGCGCCGGGCGAGTGTTCATGAGTCGGATTTCGCCGATCGGCTTGTCGAGAAATTCAGCGATCGCCCGAATTTCGTCTTCTTCGACCCAGACGAATCCCGGCCCCCCAGTGCAACAGTTGCCACACTGAGTACATTCAAACGAAAGCCCGTCGCGATACCACGGACCATCCTGTGCCGCGCCGTCCTGCTCTTGAGCCGTCGCTTTGTTGTGCGGTTTCTGGCTCACAGGTTCTGCCCGATTTCAAAGACAGCCGCCGTGTCGAGCAGCAGGTCGTTCGCCGTGAACAGCTTTTGAACGGCAGCTTTGTGAATCTTCATTTTCGTGCCGCCAACTCCGATCGCTCCGTAACAGAACGCGCCGTTCTGCTCGGCGGCCTTGTCAAAGACTTCAATTCCTTCAATACCAACCGGCGGGACAGCATTCAGATCGATTGCCACTTTCAGCGATGGGATCTGCGACCGCTGCTCTGCCGACAGAAGCTGAATGCCGGCCGCCCCCGTCGCGATGATCATCTCAACGCCTTCAGCAGCCGATGCCAGCCCCGCTGGCGAGCCCGTTTCGTGAGCCGAAACTTTCGCTCCTTCAACTTTGGAACGCACCGCATTGCACGTTGCTTCAGCCTTCGCCGCTGACCGCGTTCCAATTCGAACGGTCGCCCCGAGGTTCGTTAGAATCTGAGCGGCTCGTTGGCCAACCGGCCCGGTACCTCCAAGAAGCAGCGCCGTCGTCTGAGAAAGGTCGACATGCTTTCCCGCCGCCAGCACAGCTGCGGCGGCAGTTGTATTCGACCCATTCGAATCCATCAGGATTGAAACTCGCACCGGTCCGAAAAAGATCGACTGGACCTTCTCAAGCAAAGCTTCACCGGCGACGACGTTGCTTCCGCCGATGAAGATTGCCGTGTTCTTCAGCCTGTCTCCACCACGAGTAAACATCGCCCCGTGCACCAGCGACGTCACATTGTCCGGATTAACGCCGCCGTAAGAAAACAGCTCATCAACATCGGAATCCACCGCGACAACGCGATCAAAAGTGCTCGGTAGCGGATCAGTGTCGAGCTGAATGAGAATCTTTTTCATGATGTAGTTGCCTGAGCGATTTCACAGACCGGGTGCAAACGAAGAAACCCGGCTTCGAATTGAAACCGGGTTCCTGCTGAGCAATTCAAACTGAAAGACTAGCCAGCGTAGAACGGGTGCTTGGCGCTGTCCTTCTTGGCGACCATTTCGTCAACCGATGGCTCGTTCTTCATGGCGCGAGCGATCGACAGCTTGGTGGCTTCTTTGTTGTATTCGTAAATCTTCTTGTCGTCGTTCGCGTCCCAGTGAATGAACACGCCGCAGACGATGACCAGGTTTTCGGCCTGATCCTTAGGAATAACTCCTTCAGCAACAGACTCGGCAACAGCATCAGCAACAGCCTTCTGAGCTGGACCGAACATCTGAACGGCCTGCTTGGCACCTTTGATCGTCACTTTGGTGATCATGACAGTGGCGGGCTTGACGGCCAGGTTCGGCTCAAGGACTGCCAGCAGGTTACTGTGTCCGGCCTTCTGATCAGCCAGCGAGTTGGCGAATGCCGTTCCGACGGGACCATTCTTATCACCGATCATAAGATCGATATGAGCAACTTCGTTTCCGTCTCCAACCAGCGCTTCACCGATGAACAACGACATGCGTTTCTCCTGTTGTCTGACTCTGGTTCCTGTAAAGTTCCGCGACGGCGTCTGATCAAACAAAAAAGCCGTTCAGAACATGACGGCGGCACCGCCGTCTGAAAATTTGAGTTGAGGCTGCTACCGGACCGGCCATCAGCTTCCTTTGATGTGCGGTATCATTGGATTTGGCCTCTCCCCTGACAAGCGTCCGGCAAATCCGTCTGCCGATTTTCGCAAGAACGCCGCCGTACGACTTCTGCACAAATTCTTAACGAATCCGAAGAATGCTCGATCCAGAACCGCTAATTATCATCGGATCGAGCGTCCGAGCCGCCGCTCAGTCAGCAGTTCATGCTGGATTCAGACCGTGGTGCATCGACCAGTTCGGCGACCGGGATCTGACTGCGATCTCTCCCAATGTCCACACGGTCAGGGATTGGCCGAACGAAATCGAGTCGGTGATACAGTCGTTTCCACAAGCAGATTGGGTTTACACCGGGGCGTTGGAAAACCGCCCCGTACTCATCGAGCGGCTTTCGCAATTGAGGCCACTGTGCGGCTGCAACCTGGAAACGCTGTCGAGACTGAGGGATCCCCTCTGGATTGTCGACACGCTGACGAAGGCGTCATTGCCCTGTCTGCCCGTCATTGTGCCGGATTCAGACAACCCGGTTTCAAGCAGCACGGAATCCGGCGAGTGGGTCATCAAGCCGTTGGCGAGTGCCGCAGGTATTGGCGTTCGCGATCTTTCAGCCGGCTCCGCCGGAACAACCAGCCTCGACGGAAACTACCTGCAACAGAAGGCTCGCGGTCGAGTCATTTCGGGGCTCTATCTCGCCGTTGAGGATTCGACGCTGCTGATCGGTCTGTGCGAACAACTGTGCCGAGGTGACGACGCTGACGGACTTCACTATGTCTACTCCGGCTCGGTCGGGCCGCTCAATACAGGCGATGTTCCAGTCGGTGTTTTCGAACAGGCCCGGAAGATCGCCCTGGCGATTGCCGCCAGACTCCGAGCGGAACATATCCCGTTGAGAGGTCTGATCGGGATCGACTTTGTGCTCGATGCTGAAACGGACGAGCTTTGGACGCTCGAAATCAATCCTCGCTACACCGCATCCGTCGAAATTTATGAGCGTGTATTTAGCTGGCCTTTGATGCAGTGGCATGTCGCTGCGTGTCGCGGTCAAGATTCCAACGCTGTGGAGTTACTCGATTCCCGGTCGTTCAACGGTGAATGGCAGGTTCACGGTAAGCTGATCGTCTACGCGGAGCGCGATTTCGCTGCTCCTGACATCGTACCGCTCGTCGAACGCCTTTCTGCCAACGGCGTCAAAGAATCCATTATCGACGTTGCGGACATCCCGCAGCTCAAAACGCCCATTCGAAAAGACGAGCCGATCTGCACGCTGCTGACGGCTCAGGAAAATTTCGCAACGTGCCGTGCAATGCTGACAGCCGGTGCGCATGAGCTGCTTTCTCTGATCCATGAGCTGGCCGAGTGATTTCGCGAATTTTTCTCGAAGGGGCGAACTTTTTCTCGAAGGAAACGGCCGGCGGCGGCACCTATCCTGAGACGCGATGCAGACCTCAGCGACTCCCCGCATCCTGATCCAGAGTGCGATGACAGACTCGGACAACAATTCGGCGGCTCAGCCACCAGACCGCGAGCCGGCAATCGACTGGCCGTTGGAACTCCAGCGGCACGGACGGTGGTTGCGTTCGGTGCTGGTCGTCAGGAGTCGTGAGTCAGGCGTCGTCGAAGAACTGTTTCAGGAAGTCGCGTTGATAGCTCTGCGTGACGGGCACGGGGTCAGGGATAAACAGAAAGCGGCACCGTGGCTGTACCGAGTCGCCGTGCGGCAGGCATTGATGCATCGTCGAAAGATGGGGCGCGAACGCCGCCGTCTGTCATCGCTCACCGACCGTTCAATTACTGATTCAGATGATCAATCGACAAACCCGCTCGACTGGCTGCTCGCTGACGAGCGAAACCAGTTAATTCGACAGGCGGTCGATGCTATCCCCGGAAAGGACGCCGAAATTCTCTTACTGAAGTATTCAGAAAACTGGAGCTACCGACAGATCGCCGAGCACCTTGACGTTTCTGAGCAGGCCGTCGATTCACGGCTGCACCGCGCGAGACAAAAACTTCGCTGTCGACTGTCCCAATTCCAGGTGATTGAGGTTTCTTCATGAGCAGTTTCGAAGAACCATTCGGTAAACAGTCGGCAGCCGCTGCCGAGTTTTCTCAATCGGAAATCGATCGCATGGTTGACGGCGAGCTTTCGGAAGAACAGCAGCGTTCGTTGCTCCAGCGTCTCGAAAATTCTTCGACTGGCTGGCGGGAACTCGCGCTGGCTTACGTGGAAGCTTCGGCCTGGAAGTCGCACTTCTCCGCGCCGGAAACAAGAGCAGGTTCAAACATAGCCGGCCTGCTCGCGACGAATCCTGGACCCCGTCCGCCAGAATCGTCCACCGCGGCCGCAGCATCGCCAGAAGCCACCCAACCTTGCAAACCGAATTCAGGTACACAGTCATTTTCGTCGACCGTTTTTGCGGCCATCGCCGTTCTGCTTGTCTTTGGGCTGGGAGTCTGGCTCGGACGGACTCAGGTTGAAAAGCCAATGCAGCCATCATACATCGCGGACAGCATCGAACATGCTCAGGACAACGTCGACAACTCACCAGCACAGGACGAGCCTCAACAACCGGTGTCTTCTGTCGCTCACAACGCCGACCGATCAATTCCTGAATCAGTCCAGGTTGTCTATAGCGATGGCCAGTCTGACGTGCTGCGAGTGGTCGATGTGCCCCTGGCAGCTTCCATCATGCTGGAGTCGCCGCAGCAGTTCGACGAATTCTGGGACCAACGCCGGTCGGCAATTCCTGCCGAACTGCGAGCTGAGTTAGAAAGGTCCGGTCACCAGATCAGTGAGTCTCGCGAATTCTGGCCGGCTCAACTTCCCGACGGACGATCCGTCGTCATCCCTGTCAGCCAGGTCCGCGTTGCCAACAATCCGCTGGCGATCCCCTGATCTAACGAACCATTGAATTGAACGATCAATTTCGACGCGAAGGGTCGCAAGGATCTGATGAGTTGCCCCTTTGCAAAACGCTGCGGCTTTGCATCAGCCAGTCGCACGGTGCGTTCTGAAAACTTCCAAATCCAAAACAGCTTCCATTTACTCAGGAGGAAATCGAAATGAAGAAGCGCTGCCTCAACCTGCTGACGACCTTGTCTGCCGTCGTCGCGTTGGCCACAACCGCCGAGGTTGCAACAGCTCAGGACACATCGCAGTTGCCACGCGTCGTTGAACAGCCGGTCGGCGAGCCTCGAACAGTTCGCCCTGTGCAAAAGCGGGTTGAAGGGCTACGCGACATGATTCTGCTGGATGATCCATACAATGTTAAAGCCGTGAAAAAAATCGAGCTGGGCAGGTTCTGGATCGGCCTCAACTGTGCCGAGGTTTCGCCGGCGCTGCGAAGTCAGCTCAAACTGCAAGGTGGCATTGGGCTACTCGTCGTCAACGCTTTTGAAGGCAGCCCTTCGCAGAAAGCCGGCCTGCAACAGCACGACGTCGTCGTCAGAGCGGGCGACACAGATATTGGAGCCGTCGGACAACTGATCGACGCTGTCCAGAAAGCAGGCAAATCGGAACTCAAGCTGGGGATTATCCGGGAAGGGCAGCCGAAAACGATCACCGTGAAGTCTGCCGAACGTCCGAAAGAACAGCAGGGAAATTTCATTTACCTTCCCGGCACCGGTGGCGAGCACCGATTGCTCCTTCAAACACCGGAAGGCGCATTCACGTTTGTTGAGCCAGGTATCGTTCTCGACAACAGGCCGAACCTGCCAGCAACCAGGACGATCGACCGCAGACTGCCAGCCGGAGTTTCAATCACTGTCAAACGCAAAGCAGGCGAGCCGGCTTCAATCCACGTCGAACGAGACAACAAAACCTGGGACATCAGTGCCGACCAGCTTGATCAGCTCCCCGAAGATCTCAGACCACACGTCCAGGCAATGCTCGCTCCTGTTCCGACGAAAGAATTCCCACCGAATTATTCTCCACACCGGTCTGGCACTGACAGGCTTCGGAACAAGCTACCGGGCACAGCGATTCCCCAGACCGGCCCGGTGATTCCGTTTCCAAAGTTCATGCCGCTCAATGATGGCGTTTTTCAGGGGAATGACGGTCCCAACTCTGCGTCGAAGGTGGAGTCTGAAATCGAAAAACTGAAACGCGAACTTTCTGAAGAAATAAAGCAACTGAGGCAGGCCATCAACGAACTGAAAAAGTCGAATGAAGCCAATTAGTGATTCTCCCAGACCGTAAAGGTTCGCAGTCCACCGCGTAGCGAACCTTTACGTAGACTCACCATGAATCGACTTTCGAGAAGTTACTCTCGACTCGTTCCTCAGTTGACGCGTTTCAGCATCAGCAGACGGAAATCCATCACCTGTGAACCGGGGATTTTTGTGGCTTTCAGAGTAAGCGTGCCTTTGCCCTGCTCCAGTCGGACAGTCCCCAGACTCATCGGCTTGAAATCTTTGACGTACGACTCCACGCGTTTGACCCGGTCGTGTTCTGCACCTTTGACGGGTGGATCGTGAGGCTCGACAACCTGAGCGATAAGCCGACTCTCGTTAAAGGTCAGTTCAAAGGTTGATCCGATATCGGCCTGCGGACATGTGTAGTAGAGGTCGATGGAGTAGTTACCGGTGGCTCCGATTTCGGCATCCCAGGTAATGCTGTCTTCGGTGCTCGTCCAGTTGGTGAAGTATGAGCAGTTCGGGAATTTGTTTGAGCGTTTGATGTTCCCATGAGCGACTCCATCCCGAGCCGGAATCTGAGTCAGCTCGGCATCTGGATGACCGATCACAAACGGACGACGATCCGTGCCAAAATCTCTGGGAAGGCTCGCCTGGTAGTCGGCCCGAATTTTCTTAAGCCGAGCTGATTCGTCCGAGTGTTTTTTCGTCACATCCGTGCTCTGGCCGGGGTCCGCCCGCATGTCAAAGAGTTTGCCGGCGTCGTCCAGACGGAACTGGCTGGTCCGCACACTGACTTTCCCTCTCCACTGCGAAATGATCGGTCGATCCGGAGCCGAGTTCTTTCCTGTCAGCAGAGCCGGTTTCAGGCTGATGCCGTCGAGCGGTTTCTGACTGGCGACGGGAATTTCAACGAGATCCGCAAGCGTCGGCAACAGGTCGATCGCGGCTCCCAGTTGTGTCACAACGTGTCCACCCTTGATCTTCGCCGGCCAGCGAATCAGCATCGGCGAACGCACTCCGCCTTCGTCGGTCGAACCTTTGCGGCCTTTCATGCCACCGTTCCAGCGAACTCCGTTCGGGCCGTTGTCGCAGAAGTAAATGACGATCGTGTTGTCGGCAAGTTTGAGGTCGTCGAGTTTCTTCAGCAGCCGCCCGACATTCCAGTCGATGTTCTCGCACATCGCCAACGCCGCTCGGACATGCTGGATGTCTTCCCTGTTCGGTTCCCGGTTGTGCATTTCCAGGTCGTTGTCTTTGAACTTCTTCCAGAAACGCTCAGGCACCTGCATCGGTGAATGCGGCGTGTTGTACGGCAGGTAGGCAAAGAACGGCTTGTCTTTGTTCGCTTCGACGAAATCCATCGCGTGGTTTGTAAAGTCGTCGATGCAGAACCCTTCGCCCGTCACGATCTGGTTGTTGTGTTCGAGCATCGGATCGAAATAGTTGCCCCAGTGGCCGGAGCAGAAACCGTAGAACTCGTCAAAACCGCGAGCGTTCGGGTGGTAAGGAAACTGCATCCCGTTGTGCCATTTCCCGAACGCGGCCGTCGCGTACCCCGCTGCTTTGAATGTCTGAGCGATGGTCATCTCGTCGAGGTTCATCCGCTCGCCGCCGGCCGACGTGCTGTAAACATTGCTGCGCGGGTGGTAGCGACCGGTCAGAAACTCCGCCCGCGTCGGCGAGCAAACCGGGCAGACATAGAAGCGTTCGAAACTCGCGCCGTCACGAGCCAGCGAGTCGATATTCGGCGTGCTCAGATTGGTATTCCCGTTAACGCTGAGATCTCCCCACCCTTGATCATCGGTCAGGATGACGACGACGTTCGGACGTGAATTCTTACTGGCGGCAAGCGCCGGCAAACCCGTCAACAGAAATCCGGCCACGGTCGCGACGACGGAGCAGGCGATCGGGACGCACCGGTTGATCCCACAAAATGGCTGGCGATGCTGAGCGGACGATGAAGTCATGCGAAACTCTCCAGACGAGCGGTCGATGAGAACTGATCAAAGAAGCCTGGGTCGCGTCCCAGGGTAAAAACAGAGTGATAACGCAGACCCTGCGTGACAAACAAGAACCGACAGACATGTTGCATGTCAGCCTGCGACTCCTCCATGACTTTACCTCACAGAATACGCGTACAAAGTCGTTCGCACGGACGTATGACTGGCCGTAGTATCTGCATCACGAACATTCCTGCCCGCTCCCTGCCCCCCCAATCACAATCATTCGGTGCCCTGTCGAGTTGGTAACTTTCCGGAGAAGTCATCTGCCATGCGTTTCGGAATGATGTTGATTTTCCTCGTTGGCCACGCCGCTGTCGCTTTGTTTGCCGACGCTGCGGAGCCGAATCTGATCAACGACGATCGAGTTGTCGTGTCGGTTTCTGAAGAGGTGATCGCCCCGTTTCTGAAGAAACACTGCGTGCGGTGTCACGGGCAGCGAGAACTGAACGGGCAGGTTCGGTTCGACGAGGTGAGGTGGGGGATCACGAACAACGATTCGGCACAGCGCTGGCAGGATGTGCTCGACATTCTGAATGCCGGCGACATGCCGCCCGAGGATGAACTTCAACCAACAACCGCCGAACTGGCGAAAGTTCTGGACAGCCTGACCGGCACGTTGATCACTGCTCGGAAGCGACTGACTGATCATGGCGGTGAAATCGCCATGCGACGACTCAACCGGCGCGAGTATGCCAACACAATTCGCGACCTGTTCGGTTTTCAGATTCCTCGCGACATGATCCCGGAAGACAACGAAGCCGAAACGTTTGACACCGTTGGCGCTGATCAGTTTTTCTCGTCATCGCACTTCGAAAAGTATCTGGAACTTGGACGTGAGATCGTCGCTCAAGGGTTTGAATGGTCGGCACAGCCGCGACAGCCCGTGAGTAAGAACCGACGCGAGCCAGAAGAAAACGTGACGCCTCGATTGCGAATCCAGCTGGCGGATCTCGACAACAAGATGCGAATGAAGAACGAAGGCAAAACCTGGCAGGAAATGGGCTTCAAAGACGAAGGCGAGATGAAAATCGTCTTTTCGCAGTTTGAAAATCGAGCTGGCAAGCCGAGGA
>TARA_R110002072_G_scaffold13418_12_pt1 | contig 94394 bp, 82 predicted proteins | sample TARA_R110002072 | Tara Oceans TARA_R110002072 (sample SAMEA4397118) | marine metagenome | biome: Polar Biome; feature: [SRF] surface water layer (ENVO:00010504); material: water (ENVO:00002006), including particulate matter (ENVO:01000060) such as... | depth 5 m
CCTGGCTGATGCTGACCTCAGACGATATTGGCGCTGCCGGGTTCCTGCTTCAGCAGTTACCTCAACAACTTGAAAAGTCCGATAAGGATAGGGACCTCAATTGGCAACATGTCAGGATACTCGGCGAGAGTCTAAAAGTTGAAGAGCTGAGGACACTATCGGTAGAACAAATACTCAATCGGTTATACCACGACCAACCTGTTCGGCTAATGCCTGAGCAGCCCGTGGCCTATCTATGTACCTGCTCGAAGGAGCGGATGGCAAGTGCGCTGGTGTCATTGGGTGAAGTAGAAGTAGAAGAGCTTTTTAAAGGGACCAAGGAGGTGGAACTCACCTGCGAGTTCTGTAATCAGCAGTACTCATTTGACCGGGCAAGCATCAGTAGCGGTTCACAGTAAAGCTAGCGATATGCGCCTCGGTAAGTCAGTCGCCCAACTAGAAAAGCCTTGTATCTAAAAGTGCTCCCGTGGCGATAAAGCTCCTTGCTACAAATACTCCTTAGTGCAAATACTGCTTAGTACAAATACAATGGAGTGACGTTGGGGCCCAACTGTGCGATTATTTTCGGACATTCTGGGAACCCGGACGAATATGTCGATTCGTACTCTTGCAGATATTACCCGCCATCATGGGGCCGTCAGACCCGATAAGGTTGCCTTGATCTATTCCCATGATCAGCGCTCCTGGACCTACCGCCAACTGGATCTCGAATCGAACCAGTGCGCCAATGCCCTCAAAGCTGTTGGTGTCGGCAGTCAGGACCGCGTTGCCTACCTCGATCATAACGCGCCGGAATATTTTACCTGGCTGTTCGGTACGGCAAAGTTGAATGCCGTGTCGGTCGCAGTAAATTGGCGCCTTGCGCCACCGGAAATGGAATACATCCTCAATCACAGCGACGCCAAAGTGCTGCTGATAGGGGAAGCCTTTTTGCCTCACCTGGCGCAAATGAAATTAGCTTGCCCCAACATTGTGGTGCTCGGAAATCCCGGTGACAGCGGGTATCCGAGCTATGAGCAGTGGATTTCAATGTTCAGCATGGAGGAGCCCGCAGCGGACCCAGGCTCAATAGCCGACGCTGAGGATACTGTCTATCAGCTCTATACAAGTGGCACAACGGGGTTGCCAAAAGGAGTCCTGACGACCCACAACAATTTGTTGTCGGTTATGGGCCCGGGTCTAGAGCCCCTTAAATTTTCCGAGGAATCGGTTAATCTAGTTTGTATGCCGCTGTTCCACATCTCGGGTTCAGGCTGGGGTGTAACTGGCATTTTTAAAGGCGCCACGAGTATTCTCCTGCGGGATGTTGATATGCAGGAAATACTCCGGGTGATTCCTGCCCATGGTATTACGCACTCTGTATTTGTCCCGGCTGTGTTGCAGTTTCTGCTCACCCAGCCAAATGTCAAAGACATTGATTACTCAAGTTTACGAGCCATCGCCTACGGCGCATCGCCGATTACAGAACAGGTGCTGATTGATTCCATTGCAACGTTCAAGGCTGATTTTTTCCAGGTGTATGGTCTGACGGAAACTACCGGTGGGATCACCATGCTGAACCCTGAAGACCATGATCCAGGTGGTCCAAGGGCGGGATTGTTGCGTTCCTGCGGCAGAGCAGTCGCACCCCATGAAGTTTGTATTGTTGACAGCAGTAGTGGTGACACCGTCCCGGAAGGTGAAGTTGGAGAAATTTGGGTACGCGGTCCACAAATCATGAGAGGCTATTGGAAAAATGAGGCGGCCACCGCGCAGTCTATAACTCAAGATGGCTGGTTTAAGTCCGGCGATGCGGGATTCATGCTTGATGGTTATGTATACATTCACGATCGGGTCAAGGACATGATTATTTCTGGTGGTGAAAATATTTATCCAGCGGAGGTTGAGAATGCCCTGATGAAACATCCGGGTGTAAAAGATGCGGCGGTCATTGGGGTACCCGATGAGCGATGGGGTGAAACCGTCAAAGCGATTGTCACTAGAACCGACGATACAATTAGCGAAGCAGACCTGTTTGCTTTCTGTCGCAAGAATCTGGCTGGATACAAGTGTCCGACTTCCTTCGACTGGATGGAGGAAATTCCACGCAATCCATCGGGTAAGATATTGAAAACAGAATTACGTAAACCCTACTGGGCAGGTAGGTCTCGAAACGTTTCTTAATCCATCGAATAAATGAGATAACAATATGAAAATTGACAGCGGCCTTGCGCCGGACCTACATAGTGTTGCCGAGAGTGCTCAACGACTCGAACGGGCTGGTTATGACGGAGCAATGTCTATTGAAACTGCCCACGACCCATTTTTCCCACTGCTCTTAGCGGCTCAAAGTACCGAAAAAATTCAAGTCATGTCGTCTATTGCCGTCGCCTTTTCTCGCACGCCGATGCTACTCGCGAATATTGGTCATGATCTGAATAGTTACTCGAAAGGACGTTTTGTCATGGGCCTTGGCTCTCAGATACAACCCCATATTACAAAACGCTTTAGCATGCCCTGGTCTTCACCGGCAAAACGAATGGCTGAATTTATTACTGCCATGCACGCCATCTGGGACTCCTGGCACAAGGGTGAGCGCCTGAACTTTAAGGGGGATTTTTATACCCACAGTCTGATGACGCCAATGTTTTCCCCTACCGATATTGATTACGGCGCACCCAAGGTGCTGCTAGCTGCGGTAGGGCCGTTGATGACCCAGGTGGCAGGTGAAGTTGCTGATGGGGTAATACTCCATGCTTTCACAACGGAAAAGTACATTAGAGAGGTGACCTTGCCGGCCATAGACGAGGGTTTGAAAAAGCACAATCGAAGTCGCTCGGACTTTGAAGTCTCGTACCCAGGGTTTGTTGTAACCGGGAGGACTGAAGAAGAGTTTGAAAAAAACAAAGCTGCAGTCAGTAAGCAAATTGCCTTCTATGGTTCGACTCCTGCTTACAAGCCGGTATTAGCAATCCACGGTTGGGGAGATTTACAAATTGAATTGAACCGATTGTCCAAGGAAGGTAAGTGGGATGACATGGGTGGTCTCATCAGTGACGAGATCTTGAATGCCTTTGCTGTGGTCGGCGAGACTGATGACGCAGTTAAGGAATTCAAAAAACGCTTTGGTGATATTGCGGATCGAACCACTGCCAACTTTGCGGTTCGCGACCAGGACCATCGTCAGGCTGTGCTTGAGGTGCTTAAGTCTTAGATGAGAGTCGCGGTAGTCGGAGCAAGCGGGGTTGTTGGTCGTTCAGTTATGACACAATTGCAAATGGCTGGGATTGACGCCCTTGCCATTTCTCGACGACCACCGGATTTACCCCATACCGAACATCTGTCATTGGATTTGCTGGATCTGGAGGTTTGCCGCCGAGCGAGTGGTGCTCTAGAAGATATAACCCATGTCATTTTTGCCGCGTTATATGAAAAACCTGGGTTGATTGCAGGTTGGCGTGAAAAAGATCAGATGGAAACCAATCTTCTGATGCTAGAACAGTTTTATACCGTTGCTCTGAAGCAGGCAAAACAACTCGAGCACATTGCAATTCTACAGGGTACCAAAGCCTATGGTGCGCACATTCGGGCGATGAAAATTCCGGGGCGTGAACGCGATGCGCGGGTGCTGCACGACAACTTCTATTGGTTGCAGGAGGATTACCTTAAGGAGCATCAGCTTGAGTCCAATTGGAGTTATTCAATTTGGCGCCCCCAGGTCGTGATCGGGCATGGGGCTGAAGCGCCTATGAATATGCTGGCGGCAATTGGAGCCTATGCTGCATTTTGTCGTTTCGATAAGGTCCCATTCTGTTATCCCGGCGGGCCCAACAACCCCATAGAGGCGACGGACGCAGACCTGCTTGCCCGGGCGATACTGTTTGGTTTGGAGTCCGACAAGGCCCGCAATCAAATTTTTAATGTGACAAACGGGGATGTCTTTGAATGGCGCAATATGTGGCCGGTGATTGGTGCAACCCTGGGTCTCACCGTTGGGGAGGATAGGCCACATTTACTCACAACCTTTTACAAACGAGAGCAAGACTGGCAGAAAATAGTTGAGCGATATGGCCTACAACCTTGCACCCTGCGTGATTTTGTCGGTGACTCTTTCCACTATGCAGATGCATTATTTGCCACCCATTCGGATGACCCGCCACCACCTTCATTGGTGAGTACAATTAAGCTGCGTCAGGCCGGCTTTGCTGAATGTATCGACACCGAGGATATGTTTGCTAACTGGTTTCGAAAGCTCATCATGATGAGCCGGTTACCCCAGGCATAAAAACATGATTCGACTGACCTATGTATTAAGAAGAAAGCCCAGCCTGTCCTTTGCGGAATTTCAATCCTACTGGCTTGACAAGCATGGTCCAAAAGTACAGTCCGCGGCGGCGGAGTTAGGGATTTGTCGTTACATTCAGGTGCACACTATTGCTGAACCCACGATGCCCGTTACAGACCCGTTGCGCGGCGAGATGCAACAGCCGTTCGATGGCGTCGCGGAGTTTTGGTTTGACTCCCTGGAATCATTGTTGGCCTTTAACGAGCAACGCCAAAAATTAGATGCAATGCTATTTGCTGATGAACAGGGATTTATCGACCATTCAAGCTCGGCTGGTTGGTTAGGGGTTGAAGCGCCACAGATTAATCCCTCTCCTGAAACCATTGTTGCCGGTGTCAATTCTTCTGTTGTGAAGTTGTATTACGTCCTAAATCATCTGCCTGACGCGGACGTTAATGGGGTGCAATGGTACTGGCGCGTTCAACATGGGCCCCTCGTTAGAGGCGTTGGCGCAGACATTCAGGCGCTACGTTATATTCAGGTACACCGACTAGAGCACGAATTTAATCAAGCCTTTGCAGTGGGTAGGGGCACTAAAAATGATTACTTCGGACATGCAGAACTCTGGTTTGACTTGTCGAACAAGGCAACAGAAAAACAAAAACCTGCTTCAATTTTGCTTTATGAAGATGAAGCAAAGTTCATCGACTTTTCCCGGTCTGCTATGTGGTATGGCAAGGAGTATGTGCTGGTTGATGAAATTAGTTGAAGAAATTCGCGCCTGCACGTTGTGCAAAGCGGATTTACCGCTTCCTCCCAGGCCAATACTACAGGGGTCAGTTGATAGTAGAATTTTAATTGCCGGGCAAGCGCCCGGTAGGATTACCCATGAAAAGGGTATCCCCTTCGATGATCCAAGTGGTAACCGGCTGCGGCTGTGGTTGGGCGTTGATCGAGATGTTTTCTACAATGAAAAGTATTTTGCGATAGTGCCAATGGGTTTTTGTTTCCCCGGCAGCGGAAAAAATGGAGATGCTGCACCTCTGCCTCAATGTGCTGAAACCTGGCGCAGTAAGTTGCTAAAAGAATTTCGGAATCTACAACTTACCCTTGTCATCGGTCAGTATGCCCAGGACTGGCATTTAGGTAGAAGGGGAACAGTGACAGAGATTGTCAGTAGCTGGCGTGAGTCTCTACCGGATAATTTACCATTGCCTCATCCGAGCCCGCGCAATAATCGGTGGTTAAAAGCAAACCCCTGGTTTGAAAACGACCTGGTGCCTGAGATGCAGCAGCGAGTGAAAGCAATACTGGAACTTCCTTGAAAGTTTCCAGATTCCGTTAAGGCATAAACTTCATACCCAAACAGTTTCCAATCAACCATACTCCTTACACGCGGCAAGTGAATTAGGATGAATCAGTTTGGAACCATCCAATGTTATTTACATCATCGATTCGGATGATTCAATCGGCAAATTCCTCGCCGCATTGCTTGCTGTGTATAAGATGGAAGTGCGAGCCTTTTCTGATGTTGAAAGCTTCCTGTTAGCCATCTCAACTGTTGATCTAGAACAGGGGTGTTTGCTGGTTGAGGAGCAGCCGAGCGGACTACTGTTACTTCGCCAGCTGCGGGAGCAGGGGCATCGGTTACCGATTATCCTGCTGACAAATGAGGCGCCCGCCATTTCGCGCAGGCGGGCTCAGCAATCTGGCGCCACCGAAGTTCTGCAGAAACCATTAATCAACGCATTTTTGATGCAACGCCTGACAACACTGCTTCCCAGCCAAACATTAGCCTCGCAGGACACTCAGGGTGCGGTGAAACTGAGGGATGGCACATCGATTGCTATTCGGATGATGAGCCCTGCAGATGCTGAGCTGGAGCAGGCATTCGTACGCGGGCTATCTAACAAATCGAAACGCTTACGATTTTTCTCGCCGATTAAAGAGCTGTCTCCGCAAATGTTAGCTCGCTTTATCCATCCTAGTTACCCCGAGACCTACGCGCCGATCGCAACGATAAGTGACGGTGCCCAGGAATGTATTATTGCGGTTGCCCGATACGCAAAAGTGGAAACGAGCGAATGTGCTGAGTTTGCTGTTGTTGTGGCGGATGAATGGCAAGGCCGTGGAATCGCGAACATGTTGATGCGCGGTCTTACCATGGCCGCCGCTATCGCGGGTATTGAATGTCTGGAAGGTCTGGTTCTAAAAGAAAATAAGGGCATGCTGGGCCTGACAGCTAGCCTTGGTTTTTCCCTGCTACCTGCTCCGGGGGACGCGAGTATCGTTCGTGCGGTCAAGCAGCTGCGGCAACCATTGACCGGGGTCGAGTGACCTCAGGACACGAAGCCTATTCCGTTAGTGTGATCTCGAGCATTGCACGTTTATCGTATCGACCTGAGAGACGCGCCATAAAGTTGGTAGCCCGCATGATTAATCCATATTTGTGTGTAAAACTTTTATAAGCCGCGGCGATCACAACCGGATCTGCTATGACGCTGGCCTGCCCCTCGAGCCAGTCGCTGCTGAGTAGGTTGCCCCGGACATCACAAAGCGCAAGCTTAATAGCAGGATTGTTTTTTAGGCGTTTTACCTTGCCAGCTTTTGATTCCGAAAAAACGTAGTGCTTGCCTGAATCCGGCGCAATCCAGACCGGTGTTCGAACTTCCTCGCCGGTCTTGCGAAAGGTCACAAGGCTGACATATTTTGCGGCCGCTACGTCCGAGGTGCTAATTGGCATGGATTTTCTGGTGTGCTGGTAGTCTCGCTTCTATTTCCTTGGTTAGCGCATCTAAACGATCTTCCCAGGCTGAAACATATTTGTGATCCCATTGATCGCCGAGGGTTTCTGCAACGGTATCCATTAAGGCATTTAATAAATTGCCATACATATGGGGTTCAACACTGTAGGCAAGTGCATGGTTGTTCACTTCAAATGTCAGATAGGCTGCTTCATCTGAAAAGTCGGTCACCATCGCCAGGCGATATACCTCAACCATCATTTTACCCCGGACCAGTTCGTCGATGTGGGACATCAGGGCTTCGGAACCAGGACAGCTCTCAAAATAGCGTTGATATATAGCAGGCGTAATATCGCCTGCGATTTCTGCTGCCTGCTCGAGTGATTCTGTCACTAGATCGTTCATGAGTTGGCCTCTGCAATGGCAAGGTCTTCACGGATGGTTTTACCTGCCATCATATAGTTGACGAAAGAAATCAGATAGACAAATGCACAGGCAAATAGTGCCCACTTAAGAGATTCGGTTGAATCCATTGCCAGGGTGCTCTGGAACAGGTCGCTGAGCAAGCCAACGGTCGTGGGTCCAAAGACCAGACCGATAATATTGATGATAAAAAGCAACAGCGCTGATGCCGCGGACCGCATTACAAGTGGCGCAAGGGATTGGGTAATGCCGAAGGTAGGACCCGTGTAAAGGTTAACCGTAAACGCCGGTATGATATAGAACGCCAGTGCCGCATAGAGGCCGCCGACCAGATAAACGCCAATGCTAAAGGGCACCGCAATGAGGAATCCAAAAGCAGGTATCCACATGTACCAGCGCCGGTCCCGTTTCCCTAATCTGTCCGCAAGAAATCCACCGAGGAAGGTGCCGAGCCCACCGGCAATACCAATGATGAGTCCCAATGCTGTACCAACTTCGCCGGTGGACATATCGTGGGTGCGGATAAGGAACGGCGGCATCCAGGCAATTGCGCCATAGCCGACAAAGGCCTGGGTGGCTGCACCTAACGAGAGGTGTCGAAAGCTCTTGAAGCCCCACATGGTTTTAAGCACCTGACTAAAGGGAACCTGGTCCTTTGTTTGGGTTTTGCCTTCGGAATAACCCCGTGGTGGTTCTTTAACGGTAAACTTCAGAAGCAGGGCGAGTAAGATGCCGGGTATGCCGACAAGTAGGAATGCGCTTCTCCAGCCAAAGAATTCATTGATCCAACCACCGGCAAGGTTACCGAAGAGAATACCAATCGGAATACCCAGAGCGTAGATACCCAGAGCAGAAGCCCGGGCATCGGTGGGGAAGTAATCTGCAATCAGAGAGTGGGAGGGTGGGCTGCCACCTGCTTCCCCAATACCAACGCCAATTCTTGCCGCAAGCAAATGCCAGAAGTTGCCAGCTAAACCGGACAACGCAGTCATTAGACTCCAGATAGCCAGGCATATCGAAATGATATTGACCCGCGAATATTTATCCGCAAGCCGGGCAATTGGTATACCTAAGGTCGCGTAGAAGATACCAAAGGCAACACCGCTCAAGGCACCAATTTGGGTGTCAGATAAACCAAGGTCTGTTTTAATTGATTCCGCCAGAATCGCCAGAATTTGCCTGTCGACAAAGTTGAACACGTACACCATGACCAGAACACCCAGTACATATTGGGTATAACCTTTTGTGTACTTCTCTGGCGTCGGATTTGAACTCGTGGTTTCTGACATATTGAATCGATACTCATTATAATTATTCTGCCGTTGAGCATAACAAAGAACCGAACCACCAGAAATGTGTGATTCCGTTAATGTGGTCTTTACAAAAAGTAGGGCCACCATGGTGTATTTCGGCGCTTCTGGGGCGTCTTTATCAAATTTTAACGTCACGTTTACCGTTAATACGGTCAGATTGAAGTGTAATTCGGATCGGGGCGAAGCTGCTGGAGACCAGGTCTAATCAACTTCTTCGAGAATTGAGCCGGTTTTTGATAAACAATTGCTTTGCGGAGCCACGGTTAGCATCGAACGCTCTATAACTCATCACCTATAGACAGGAACTGACTGAGCCCATGACACACAACAGGTTACTGCTTCAAATGTTTCTAACGGCGGGTTTTGCTGCTGTTGCTGCTGCTCTGGTGATTTATGCGGCAGTTCAGGTTCAGTTTGAAAAAGCACTGTTCGAGAAAGCACGGAGTAGCCTCGAGTCCAAGATGGTCTTTGCCAAGGTAATTGCCCGGGATTTTATTAAGGACGGCGAACTAATCTCCCAGGCTTCCTGGAGAACGGACATGGCAAACTCGGAAACTCGCTTTTCGATTATTAAGCTCGATGGAGAAGTCATATTCGATTCTAGTCGGCCCGTGGAGGAATTGGATAATCATCGAGAGCGCCCGGAGATTCTTCAAGCCGCAGGAGAAGGGCGTGGCCAGGCGAAAAGATACAGTCAGAGTGTTCAGGCTGATCTGCTTTATATTGCACTACGGCTTGATGGCGAAAGTGGTCCGATTGGATATGTCCGTCTATCCTCCGCGACCAGGTTAATCTCCGAGGAACTAAAAGCCCTTGAGAGTCAGCTGATTTTTGTCATTTTGGTGACCCTGCTGATTGTTTTCCTGGTGAGCTTTCTCCTCTCCAGACGGTTCTATCAACCCATTGCTGCGGCAACGCTTTATGCAAGAGAAATTGCCGAGGGTAATTATCAACTTAGACTACCCGGGCGAACCCAGGACGAAGTAGGGGTGCTCGAACGATCACTCAATGAATTGGCGAGAAAAACTCAAGATCGGATGCAACGGCTCGTCGAAAGTCGCAATCAGGTTGAAGCGATTCTTTCGGGTCTTGAAGAAGGTGTCGTGACCCTCGACAAAAAAGAGCGGATTGCTCACATTAATACGGCCGCCATAGCGCTACTGGATCTCAACGACAACCGAGACAGTATTGTTGGTAAGAGCGTTTCAGAAGCGATTCAGATCCCCAAAATTCAGTCATTGCTCGAAGCAGCGCTGAGTGACAGCGTGGATCCCGATCGTTCATTGGTGGTGAATGATCGCTCCCTTGAAGTTGCGATACTGACGATGAACTCAGAGACAGGCAGTCATGAAGGGGTGATATTGGTTTTTCAAGATATTACTGCCCGTGGTCGGCTGGATAAGATTCGCAGCGACTTTGTCGCCAATGCTTCCCACGAACTCAAGACTCCCCTGGCGGCGATCAAAGGCATCATTGAAACCATCATTGATGATGACCAGATGCCCAAGGAAGTTGCCCGTAATTTTTTCTTCAGGGTCCTCGCCCAAACCGACCGACTCAATAAAATTGTTGTGGACCTGATGCAGTTATCTCGTTTCGATAGCTACCGTGACCAGAAGGTGAGCCAGGATAGAGTTGACATGGTTCGGGAACTGCGCCAGGTTTACAGTGCACTCAAGACCACAGCGGAGGAACAGGACGTCAGCCTTGTGCTCCAAACCGAGGAAGAAAAGGTATATGTGTCAGGTGATAGCGAGGCGTTATCCCAGTTGATTTCGAACCTTGTAGAAAATGCGATTAAATACTCGCCGGCCCAGTCCACGGTTATGATGCGAGTAGAAAGGGAAAAGAATTTGGTTGTGATTCGAGTGGAGGACAACGGCATTGGCATATCTGCCGAAGAACAACAGCGAATATTCGAACGGTTTTATCGGGTTGACCCGGCCCGTTCTCGAGAAATGGGTGGCACGGGTCTTGGGCTGTCAATTGTGAAACACATTGCTGACGTCCATGATGGCAGCGTTGAAGTGACCAGTGAAGAAGGTAAAGGGTCCATATTCACAGTTCGCCTACCTGTAATGGCATAGATCCACAAGAGTTGAACCTGCTTCTAACTCTTCTATAATCAGGCCATACGACCATGGACGGACCTATGACCAAGCTGCTGGCATTATTTTCTCTGCTACTTTCCCTGTTAGTTTTCCCCGGAAGCGCACTTGCATCGGATGGCTTCAATCTCGGAATGATTAGTTCACCACTGGGTATCGTGTGTCTGATTATTTTTGTTTTGGCCTACGCCTTCGTGATGGCAGAAGAGTTCATCCATCTACCCAAATCTAAACCGGTTCTGTTCGGTGCAGGTCTGATTTGGATCCTGGTGGCCTATATGGCCGCAACTCACGATGCATCGGAAGAGATGGTGGTGGTCCTAGAGCACAACCTTCTCGAGTACGCGGCACTGTTTCTGTTTCTATTGGTGGCCATGACTTACATCAATACCATGACGGAACGTAACGTGTTCCAGGCCCTGCGTATTTGGTTGGTGACAAAGGGTTTCAGCTATAAGCAGCTGTTTTGGATTACCGGTTTTATCGCTTTTTTCTTATCTCCAATTGCCGACAACCTAACAACAGCATTGTTGATGGGCGCTGTGGTGCTCTCTGTGGGTAGCGGTAATGCCCGATTTGTTTCGATCGCCTGCATTAACATTGTTGTTGCAGCGAATGCGGGTGGTGCATTTAGTCCCTTCGGCGACATCACAACCCTGATGGTCTGGCAGAGCGGCCACGCGGATTTCTTTGAATTTTTTACGCTTTTTGTACCGTCACTGGTTAATTACATTGTCCCCGCCACTATCATGAGCTTTGCTATTCCGAATGAGCACCCTGCACCATTAAAGCAACGCATCCACCTAAAGCGTGGTGCATTTACCGTCTGCATTTTATTCTTGTTGACGATTGCAACCGCAGTTTCTTTTGAACAATTTCTACACCTGCCACCTTTCCTCGGCATGATGTTTGGTTTGTCGTACCTTGGTTTGTATAAGTACTACGTGAAAAAAACCTCACACGATGAGCACGAGGATCACCATGAATTTGACTTGTTTGGCCGGGTAGCCCAGGCCGAGTGGGATACTTTGTTATTTTTCTTCGGCGTCATTTTCTGTGTAGGTGGGCTCGGGTTTATCGGTTACCTTGAAGTGATGTCAGCGTATTTCTATGAAGGCTGGGGTGCTACCAATGCCAATATTGCAATGGGTGTGATTTCCGCCATCGTGGATAACATTCCGGTCATGTTTGCGATTCTTACCATGGAACCCGATATGCCACACTACCAGTGGTTACTCATAACCCTAACAACCGGTGTGGGCGGTAGCATGTTGTCGATTGGTTCCGCGGCGGGCGTTGCGCTAATGGGGCAGGCGCGAGGGGTTTATACCTTCTTTGCTCACCTGAAGTGGACCTGGGCTATTGCCCTGGGATATGCCGCGAGTATCTACTGTCACTATCTGATTAACGGCTAATCAGCGTCCATCCTACAGAATACTAATCATGTGCTGAGGTTCGATGCTGTCTGAAAAAATAATGAAAGAATATTTAGACGAATATTTCTCGAAGTATTCTGAGAATAATGCTGTTAGGAGCGTTGCAGAATTCTTTCTAAGCTTTCCAGGCAAGGACTATGACTTAGAGTCAATAATTGGCGATATTTTACGCGGCTCTTTGGATGAGGTTATCGATATGCCTCGAACTAGTAGGTTTAGCTTGGCTGAGCTTGAAAAAACAGAAAAAACCTATATTGGTACAAAAGTAGAAATTCTTTTTCGAAATACATTTAGGCTTGAAAAAGGGAACAAATTAGATTTGTTCATCGAGGGGCATGAAGTTGACGTAAAAAATACTATTGGACCTAACTGGACAATACCAAGCGAAGCGTTAAATGAAATTTGTGTACTACTTCAAACAAATGATAATAAATCATCATTTAGTTTTGGCTTAGTTATTTGTCGAGATCGTGTACTGAATCAGGGTAGAAATAGAGACGGTAAACGAACTATTTCTATGGAAGGTAAAAAGGAGATTTTGTGGTTAGTTAGAGACGGTGCTTTGCCGAAAAATTTTTTCTTACATATGGACGATGACCTACGAAATCAAATACTTTCCCCGGCGGGTGGTGCAACCAGATTAGCCAATCTGTTTAGGAGTCATCAAGGAGAAGTTATTACACGAAGAATAGTTGAATGCGTAGCTCGACAGAAGGACTACATGAAGAGAATCCGGGAAAATGGAGGAGCTAGGGGGATTTTGGCTCCAGAAGGACTGGTGATTTTGTGGGGTGGGAATTTGGAAGACAAAGAAAAACTAAAATTTCTCGGTTATAAAGGAATTAGTGTTGAACATTTTGTATGTGTAGAAAGGAATAATTAGGCCACACTCTTCAATTTAGCAGCTTGTAATGCTTCAAGTAGATTCCTACCGATATGTTCGGCCACCGGAGGTGGAAATGCGTTGCCAACTTGTCGGTATGCGGGGGTCTTCTTCCCGTAAAACTCCCACCAATCAGGAAAACCTTGTATTCTCGCTGCCATTCGCACCGTAATTAATGGCATGCCGCGATATTCATCTTTATCTTTGTAGCCCGTAAAGCCTTTATCGGGCGGCTCATTACCGACAATACATCCATTCACATGTAAATCTTGCCATGCTTTTCTAGCTCTGGTTGGTCCTAAGTCAGGGCCGCCATGTTTCTTCGAGCCCCCTACCAGGGTAGGTGCAATTTTATTTGCTTTTTCTTTCCAAGATTTCGCACCTTTCCATCCGTTGATAGCCATTAGATCATATAGAGCCTCTCCAACAGTGGGCGGTTCAATGATTTTTTTTGGCCATGCAAAGAATTTTACATATTTTGGCCTTAATGCAATCAGTATAACTCTAGGTCGTAGTTGAGGTACTCCATAGTCAGAAGCATTATGGAGTTTCCAAAAAGTTTTAAATCCCATCTCGCTTAATCTTAGATCAATTCCAGCGCGATATTCATCGAACTTGGGATCAAGTAGACCAGATACATTCTCAAGCATGACAGCTTTGGGTTTTGTTTTTTCGACAATTTTTAATGCGGCAGGAAACAAATCTCGCTCATCATCTTTACCAAGCTGTTTGCCTGCTTTTGAGAAAGGTGGGCATGGAACTCCACCTGCTACTAGGTCTATCCCCTCGTATTCTTGCGCTTCATTTTCTGCAAACTGCTCAACGCAGCCCTCTAAGATTCTTTCCCAGCCCAAATTGTGGCTAGTATTGTTTAACTCAAGGGTCTTACATGCTGGTTTATCAATCTCTATCAATAACTTATGTTTAAAGCCAGCTTGGTGCAGACCGAGGGCTTGGCCTCCTGCTCCGGCGCAAAGCTCTAAAGATGTATATTCATTAGTCATATAAAATCTCAACTTAGTACTGGTTAAATATACAGTATTTGATATCGTAATCAAGCACAAAAGATGTCTGTCTCGCGAACTTATTTGAACTTAACCAGCAGCTACAATCCACAGAAATGTTCGTCACTATTTTGCAACAAACTCATAATAATTATCTTTGCTTGTATTTGAAGCGTGTAAGTACAGCTTGGGAGCTACGACTTAGAGTTGCATTCGCACGTGTGTGTTATTCAACAATCGTGGCGAATTCATCAAATGGCGCACGGTCAGATACCAGCTTGTTGACCGCAGCACTGTGGTCTTTGTATCCAATAGCCATGCCGCAGAACAACATTTGCTCCTCCGGCGCCTTAACAAAGGACCTCACCGTCTCCGGTCGAGCGGCCCAGGCTTCCTGGGCACAGGTAGACAGTCCTGCCTCTTCTGCGAGTAACATAAATGTTTGTAAATACATGCCAAGATCTGACCATTGGGGTGGCCCCATTTGTCGATCGACAAAACAAAAGAAACCTGCCGGTGCGCCGAAGAATTGATAGTTTTCCATCAACCGTGCGATGCGTTTGCCCTTGTCTTCTCTGCTGATGCCGAGTAGGGCGTACATGTCCTCACCCACTTTAAAACGGGATGAACGATAGGGTTCCGTGAGCCCCTGGGGATAAATATCGTAGGCTGGTTGTTCGGGTTCGGTTTGTGTCTGGGCCTGGCTATCGCAATGGGCTTTAAAGCGCGTCATTGAATCGCCATTGACCAGGTAAATTCTCCAGGGTTGGACGTTACCACCGGAGGGTGATCTCGCTGCTTTACTGACTAATTCCTTCAGCAATTCAGTAGATACCGACTTGTCATCAAATGCTCGAATACTTGAACGCTGGGCAACGGCTTCACTCACCTGCATGTTTTAATCTTCCTTTTGTGTATCTGGGTGTCGATAGTACCAGCGACCGTGAATATGGGAAAACAAACTGCGTTCTTCCAGTCGATGGGCTTGACCCGCAATCTTGTAGCGAGCGACAAAGTGAACCCAGCCTGATTTTCCTGGCTCGTACTCACCATGATCCAAGACCTTCAAACCAATCCATTTCTGCTTGCCGTCGAGGCTCAGGTCCCTGGGACAGTCATCGGGGTGCCAGGTGTAGATCAGGTAGTCCAGGTTTCCCGTGACAAATGCGCAGTATCTGGATCGCATCAGCGCAACGGGTGTAGGTGCCTCGGTTTCCCCTTCTAGATACGGATAACAGCACTGCTGAAACGGCAGACCACTATCACAATGACAATCATCATGGCTCATGCTTCACCTGCTTTGCTCTTGTTGCCACATCACCTGCAATGTCGTTTGGGATCAACATGGTCAGGCTATAGTGGGCAACCTTCCATTTGCCATCTTCGCGGACCGCAACACCGGTACCCCGGCAGCGACCTAAATTGGCATTCTCAAGCTGTTCGTCGAACCAGGCTATGTCACCTTGTACACGCCAGAATCGTTGCTGCGGTATGTAGGTCCACCCACGTCCCCCGGCAAAATGCGGCTTGGTATAAGCTTTGAATTCACTGATGGTCCATCTCTCTGTTGCATCTGTCCCGAGAAAAACACTCTCTTTTGAGAATCGAGAAAAGTAGTCGCTATAGTCCGCCCTGGCTGCAGCTTGATGAAACCCATCTAATAAACGGTTGAGATCATCCTCTTCGGCTGCGTTTGCCGGGTTCGGTAAGAGAAAGTGGCCGGTGATCAAAATGATGGCGATTAGCCTTTGCATGCTGTTCCTTTCATGTCTTGCGTTTTTTTGGACTAGGTGACCTTTCCTGATTGTTGATACTGGGCCTGTTGAAAGCATTTTGACACCATGATTTCAGAAAGGACCTGTACCGTGGTCAGGATATCTTGATAGCGATTATAAAGTGGTGAGAATCCAAATCTGACCAGGTTCGGTGCACGAAAGTCACAAATAATACCCCTGTCGATGAGAGCTTGAGAAATAGCAAAAGCGTCTCCATGGGCAAGGGAAACCTGGCTGCCTCGAACGGGTACTTTGATCAGGTTAAAGTCGTTCAAGGCCGGCGCTTGATTCACGGATTCGATAAACAACTGGGTAAGCTTCTGGGACTTCTCAAACACAGCGTCCAGGGCAATATGCTCCCAGAGTTCAAGGGCAGCATCCAGGGCTGACATGCTGAGGATGCCCGGCGTACCCGAGAGAAATTGATCCATTCCAGGCGCCGGTTCATATTGCGGGCTAAATTCAAAGGGTGCGCGATGACCCATCCAGCCGCTGAGAGGTTGATTCAGTTTTGGCTGAAGTTCGTGATTTACGTAGAGAAATGCCGGTGCGCCGGGGCCGCCGTTAAGGAACTTGTAGCCACAGCCGACGGCAAAGTCGATTTTGTTCTCCACCAGATTGACGGGCAATACCCCGGCGGAGTGTGAGAGGTCCCACAGGACCCGAACACCGGCCAGGTGAGCAAGTTGGGTAATTCTGGGAAGGTCATAGGCTTCCCCCGTACGGAAATTGACCTGACTCATCATCAGCACATTAATCTGGCTGCCGAGTTGAGAATTGAGTACGGCGTCCAGCTCGGCGTATTCGATCAGCTTTAGCCGACAACGATCTGCGCCGACTAATGCGGACAGACCTTCGGCTATATACAGGTCTGTCGGAAACATGTCCGTCAGAGAAAGGATGGTCGTCCGCTCGGGTGAAAGAGAGAGGGATGCTGACAATATTTTGAACAGATTAATCGATACGCTATCGGCACAAATCAGGTCTGCTGGAGACGCGCCCACCACAGGTGCAAGTTTACGAGCGACCCGCTGGGGTAGTTCAATCCAGCTCTCATTCCAACTTCTGATAAGACCCTGGCCCCACTGCGTGTCGATCGTGTGTTGCAAGCGTTCTTGAACGGCAATAAGCAGGGGGCCGAGTGAGTTTCCATCCAAATAGATTTCCCCAGGAGGCAGGATAAACTGCCCACGTACCAGCCTAAGCGGATCATCTGCGTCCATTTGTTGGGGAAGGGACTGGCTCATACTAGTGCTGCCAAAGCCGGATTTGTTCAGCAATAATTTCAGCAACCTCTTGTCTGGGATCAACAAGATCAAAATGCCCTTTGCCCGGGAGAAGCCGTAATGTTGTATCGGGATAAGTCTCGGAAAAGTGGGTTGATTGAGCCGTATTGACGATTCGATCGTGATCCCCGTGAATGAGTAGGGTAGCTGTTTTAGTACCTAACAACAGAGGTGAAGCGGCGGTGTAACGGTCGGGAAAATCCTCGGGTGTACCACCCATGAGTTGCACCGTGGCCTTTTCGCAGCCACTTTTGCCTGCTGCATATAGATGCAGATCAGAAATGGCAGCCAGGCCTATCACACCTTTTATCTGAGCCTGGCGACTTGATGCCAACCACAGGGCCATGTGGCCACCGGCACTGTGGCCGGCGAGATAAATACCCCTGTGATCCAGAGTTGTTGCCTCTTTTAATGCTGCGCGCAGGTCGTCAAAACTACCGGGCCATCCGCCCCCTGAATCTCCAATGCGGCGATACTCGACGGAAAGCACAGCGATGCCGTGATCTGCAATCGCCGCGGCGAGGGGGCGAATGTGGGAGCGGTCATAGGCGTTTAACCAACAACCACCATGGACCAGAAACAATAATGGGCTGTCTTTATTGGACTGCCAATACTCGGCAATCTGCAGGGGCTTTGAGCCGTAGCGAATGGTTTGATCTGGAGCGCGGTAGGGAAGGTCAGCAACTTCAGAGAATGGGACATCAGCCATAGTAGATTGACTCAAGCAAAGTGCAGCAAGCAGGGCAGTTAAAAAGTGGAAAAGAATGATTTGGGATCGCATGGAATTATTTCATGGAACTATTTTCAAGGAACTATTTCAAGGAACTATTTCAAGGAACGATATTCATGGAACTACTGATAAAGCTTCCTCCAAAGCTACCTATATAAGTACGCTATATAAGTAGGCTATGTAAGTACGCATGGAACTGGAAGTCTACACGGTGCATGATGGGCAATGGAAACAGTATCTGAGAAGTACATGTGGCTTAAGACGCGCTGCGAGTTGGAATTCACCATTGAAGCCCCGACCCCCTTTGTATTTATGCTGCGGCCCCGTAGTGCAGTGAGCCAGTGGGTTATGCAGGAAATGTACGATGTACAGCCCCGCATTCAGATCACGGAAGCGATGGACTCCTTTGGCAATCTTTGTCAGCGGCTGATTGCGCCCAAAGGCGACTTTAGAATTCAAACGTCGAGTCTGATTATGACCGCCGACCATAGTGACGTTGATCACCGGGCTGAGTTTACCCCGGTCCCAGAACTACCCGATGAAATATTGACCTACCTGTTACCGAGTCGCTACTGTGAAGCCGATCGACACAATGCCCTGGCGATGGAGATTGTGAACAACGCAGCACCGGGATATCCCCAGGTTGAGGCGATCGTAGATTGGATCCGCGAGTATATTGAGTATATTCCCGGTTCCAGTACTTATCCCGTTTCAGCCGTTGAAGTGGTCGAACGGCGCCACGGGGTCTGTCGAGATCTTGCCCATGTCGGTATTAGTCTTTGTCGAAGTTTATGTATACCCGCGAGGCTAGTGGTGGGTTATCTGCACGGGCTGGAACCGATGGATATTCACGCCTGGTTTGAGGCTTATGTAGGTGAACGCTGGTTTACCTTTGACGCTACCCAGGGGAATCTGGAGGGTGCCAGAATCGCAATTGCCTATGGTCGTGATGCCGCGGATGTGGCGATTTGTAATCAGTACGGCCCCGCTGTAGATCCCTCGTACATGTTTGTAGACGTGACCGAAGAAAAGTCAGAAAGTCTCCCGCGCATGGATTAGTTGATGTATGTAGGTCAGTTTTGCCACTACCGGAGCGGAAAGGACAAAGGGATACAAGTCTGGCTGACCGCCACTGCGGTTTATATTGTTGACTGCTAGGGTTAACGGTAGCCAGCGCTTCAACATCACATCAAAGCTTGGGGCGTGGTAACCATCAACCGAGTCATCTGTGTCAAAAAACGCCTTTGCGGTCTCTAAGGTGTCAGCAATCAACAAGTAATGGCCCCAGGTTTCAGCAAAATCTTCCCAGGGGTGGCAGCTTGCATAAGCTGAGATGAAATTTTCCGGCCAGTTCTCCGGGGCTCCAACTTCGTAGTTCTGGGTGACCGCTTCCTGATAGTCTAATCGTTCGTCACCGAATAGGTGACGAAAAGCCTTTAATGGTTTGTGCCCCCAGACCAGTTGCTGCCAGTAATAATGGCCACTCTCATGGCGAAAGTGGCCAAGCACGGTTCGATAGTCCTCATTGAGATTCTGTTTGCGGCGTTCTCGTTCGACATCGTCTGCCTCGGCAATATTGAGGGTGATGACACCATCAATATGGCCCGTCATGACATAGTCATTTTTCTGGATTCGCTCGAAGGTGTCCTTTAGAAATTCAAACGCCAGGCCGATATTATCGTTCTCCGATTTCGGAATGACGGGTAATCCAAGTCGAATCAATGAATACAGCAAGCGTCGTTTGCCTGATTCCAGAATGCGCCAGTACCGCATATTTTCATCAATAGACAGGTTAGGGATGGTGCGGTTGAGGCGACAACCGAGGCAGAGCTTATGCTCGCTATCGATCTCTAATACCCAATTGCAGGCCTTATGATTAGTGCAGTTTTCACAGTATTTATAGGTCTTTTCGTTCAGGTAACTGCGTAACAGATCCTCCTCAACGGAGAAGGCTGACATGGTCATCTCTTCAAAAATGAAACCCAATTTGCTCTCACAGCGAAGACAATGATCGTTCTCAAAAAAGATCGACTGGCCGCATTTTTGGCAGCTAAATGATTTCATACAGTATCGATAATCGAAGGGCCGCCAATGGTAGGTGGCCTTGACAAGCATGGCAACAGAATTGCGATTGGTTCGTAGAAAACTTACGTCGCAAACCAAATTTCGGTTGTTAAAAGGTGTCTATAAGTTGTTGTTTTTTAATAAGTCTAGGATTAGACTCTGTTGATGCCTGATCAAGCATTCAGCAAGATCTCAACACTGGCGGGACCGGAATTACCCGCAAGGCACCAGACCCTCAATTACTTTCTTAAGTCCACGCTAAATCGCAAAACGGATCGACGTCGGATTATAAATGCGGTCGAGGCTGAACCGCGTATCCTGGTTCATTTTCTTGCGGCAATGCGTCCAGCCCACATTGCAAAATGGCATGAAGGCCTGACCGATCAGGCTTTATCCGAGCAAACCTTTGAGCAAGCGGTTGTGATGGCCAATAGCGCCAATTTGAATGAAACCGGAAAATCCTGGCAGCAAGCGTTTCTGGCGTCAGAAGTGGCAAGGGTCCTGGCGACCGCGGCGAAGTTTGATGACGACGAGGTGAGTCGTTGCCGATGTCTGGCATTGATGCTGCGGATTGGTAGTGAGCACCTGATGGATCAGACTCAACTCGACAAAGGTTTAGAAGCAAAAGAAGGTGCCGACCTATTGGGTCGATTTGGTCTGTCTAGAGCCGATTGTGATCTGCTGCGGTACCACCATGAAGGTCTTGAAATCCTACGGGATGCTGGGGATGACCTGGTGCTGGTTGCGATTTCTGGCCGGCTGGCTGAAGCAATGATGACCGATTTTGAGTTAGCGGATCAGTACTTTGAATTGATTCACGAAAAGCTCGAAATCAACCCCGGCCATCTCAGTAGTCTTCTCGAACAAGCCTATTCTACCTTCAGAGTTCATAATGATGAGCTCTTGTCCCTCACGGATTTTGCAGAAAATTTAAGTCGTGCGAATCTTGTGGTGCAGATGCAATCCTGCGAAAAAATTGAGCCCCTGACTTTACTCGGCCGAGAGGTTTTTGCGATTCAGCGATTGGGCCTGGCGCGGCGAGAGCAAAACAATCTGGTGATTTCTCTGGATGATGATGAGTTTTCTGTGGGCGCTGAATCCGGTGGAAGCTTGTTAACACAGGTATTCCAATCACAATCCCCTTTCTCTGCCGAGGAGAACGCGCTGGTCGCAATTGTGGACAAGCAACTGCTGTCACGATTCGCGACCAACGCGCTTTGGTTTGTCCCGCTTGGGCCACTTGGGCTGGCGGTCTGTGGCGTTGATTCATTCGATCACCAGGCGCGGCGGGATGAGCTGTTGGTTGCGGCTTTCTCTAAAGCCTGCGGCCGGTTGCTACAGGGCGCGTTTGCACCAACGGCGCCCATGATTGAACTTGACCAAGTTCAGAGACGAGTGCGAGAGCTAACTCACGAAGTGAATAATCCACTTTCTATTGTTCAAAACTATTTAAAGACCCTATCGCTGAAGTTAGACCACGATTCGAATGTGCAAACTGATATCCAAACCATTTCAAGTGAGATGCTCCGTATTGGTGGCATCATTCAAAAATATGCACATATCGGAACTGAGGACAAAAGTGAATTAGCTCTAGTGGATGTGAATGCTCTGCTGCAAAGCCTAATAGGTGTGGTCCAGGGCTCCCATGCCAACATCAAGCTGCAATGCGCGTTAGATCCCCTGATGCCGAAGATTGTCAGCAACGCAGACAGTCTTAAACAGATACTGATTAACCTATTAAAGAACGCGGCGGAAGCGTTCGCGCCAAAACCAGAACTAGCCACGGAGCCAGAACCTCAAATTAACGTTCATTCGAATGGTCGAGTGAATCTCGGTGGTCAGCATTTTGTCGAAATTGTCGTCGAAGACAATGGTCCGGGCGTGGCACCGGAAATATATCAAAATTTATTTATAGCCAACCATTCTGGAAAAGGCGGAGACCATTCCGGCATTGGCCTGTCCGTTGCCCATCGATTAATCACTGAACTGGGCGGTCTAATCAGCTGTAAGACTTCAGCGGCAACCGGCACACAATTTCAAATTTTATTACCAATCGAAGAACAACAATCTGTTGAACAGAGGAAAACACCATGAGCGCCGTAATGACAGAGCAGGGCCTTGGACGCAATATTTTAATTGTCGATGACGAGCCGTTACAGCGGGACAGTCTCAGGCAAATGATTGAATTGTCCGGTTACCAGGTAGAGACCGCGGACTCTGGAGAGGTCGCAATTGGCATGCTGCAGAATTATTGTTTTGATCTCATCCTGCTGGACTTAAATATGCCCGGCATGGGTGGGTTTGGCGTTATTGATTATGTTATTGAAAATCAGGTCCCCAGTAAGGTGTTGGTAGTAAGCGGTGACGCGAGCTTCGAGACCGCAAGGGAAGCACTGGGTAAGGGCGCATATGATTTTGTGAAGAAGCCCTATGCACCGGATGAGTTACTGACAACCATTGGGAATGCCGCTTCGAAGAAAGAACTAGAAGATGCCAACCACTCAATGAGTCAGAAGCTGTCTGAATCTGAGTACCTGCACCGGTTTATTGTTGACCATTCCCCGGATATTGTTTTTATGCTCGACACCGACGGTCGGTTTACGTTTTTGAATGACACCATATACCAGACCCTTGGATTCAATAAGACTGAACTTATCGGCCAACACTACAGCAAGATAGTCTCCAATCAGAGTCGAGATCAGGCGAAGTATGTTTTTACAGAGCGCCGCTCGGACGATCGAAAGTCTGCCAATGTAGAGTTGAAACTGAAGTGTCGCGGTGAATCCGAGTATCGATACTTCGACACAACCTCCATGGCGATCATGCTCCAGCAGTCCGAGCATAGTAACGGAAATTTTCAGGGGACCTACGGCGTTGCGCGGGATGTCACGGAAAAGAAACGAGCTCAGGAACTGATTAACTTCCAGGCCTACCATGATCTTTTGACCAAATTACCCAACAGAGCATTAATGGAAGATCGGCTGAGTATCGCAATTTCTCAGGCCAGGCGAGACAAGGAAAATCTCGCGGTGATGTTTTTAGACCTGGACCGCTTTAAGTGGGTCAATGACACCATGGGCCATACAATGGGAGATCGACTATTACAAGCCGTTGGACAGCGTTTGGAAAATACCCTGCGCAAGGGCGATACCCTGGCACGCTTTGGTGGTGATGAGTTTGCGTTGATCCTGCCCCAGATCAGTCGGCCTGAAGATGCCGGTACGATTGCAGAAAAAGTGCTGGGTGAATTAAAGGATCCATTCAAGATTGATGAACACGAGCTGTATGTCAGCGGCAGTATTGGCATAGCGGTTTATCCTGAAGCAGGTGAAACAATGGACTCACTCATTAAGAGTGCGGACCTTGCGATGTACTGCGTAAAAGATCGCGGCAAGAATGGCTTTGAATTTTTCAACGAGTCGATGAATGAAATGTCGACGGCTCGACTGACTATTGAGCGGGACCTGCGTAAAGCCCTCGCTAACGATGAATTGCGGGTGTGTTATCAGCCCCAGGTGAATGCCAATTCAGAAAAGATTGTTGGCTTCGAAGCCCTTGTACGCTGGCAACATGCAGAGAATGGTTTGATCTTCCCCGATGAGTTTATTCCCGTTGCCGAGGAGACTGGGCTGATTCTTGATGTTGGTAATTTTGTGCTAGAGACGGCCTGTCGCGATTTAGCGTCCTGGCGCGCTGAGGGTGTGGAGAAGATTCGAGTCTCGATAAACTTCTCGGCCCCCCAGGTTGACCAGGATGATTTTATTGACCGAATTGTTGATACGTTACGTCGCCATGAGCTACCGGGAAGTTGCCTGGAAGTTGAGATCACTGAAAACATTATTATGAATGATATGTCCCAGGTGATTCAGAAATTGCGTAAGTTAACTTCGCTGGGAATCAAAATTGCAATTGACGATTTTGGTACCGGTTACTCTTCCCTAAGCTATTTGCAGCAGTTTCCGATTAATACCTTAAAGATCGACAAGTCATTTGTGGGCTCGATTCATGTCAACGAGGGCGGCACCAGCATTGTGGATGCCATTGTAGCGATGGCCCATGGACTAAAACTCAATCTAATTGCGGAAGGTGTTGAAACCGACCCTCAGCTTGAGTACTTAAAGAGTCTCGGGTGTGCGGAGATTCAAGGCTGGCTGTTTGGTAAGGCTGAGTCCGCTGAGACAACGTCCGATATTCTTGATCGAATTCGGCAGGGTGGTTGTTTGCGGGGTGACGTTGCGGCTTGAGGACTGAACCCCAACAAGCCGATTACGCCACTGACGGCTTTTCATAAATGTATTGTATTGCATGCTTAAAATACCATGGCGAGAAATGTATCGGCTAAGGTGATGATGACCGCGAGCAGAAAAGTTGTACCCATGTCTCGAATCTCAAAGTCGTCTACCATCTGATCCGTTAGCCACAACAAAAAGGTGTTGATGACAACTTTGAACAGCCCGACGGTCAAAATGATCAGAGGCAAGGTCAATAGCATCAAAAAGGTGCCGAGAAAGAAATTGATCAGTGAATAGACGATGGCAACCACAACGGCGGTACTAAAGCCTTCTATTCGAACGTTGCGCATGGATTCGGCTACAAAGAAAATGACACCTGCCAAAATCAGTATATGAAGAATCATGTCTAGCATTTGAGCCCCAATTTGTTTGCTGTTAGCTACTGTGTATTCATAATCTATGCCAAATATTTAAGTTATTGATTAATATGAATATATGGCATTTCTCGGATAAAAATATGGTTTGTTTGACTAGCCCCTTAGTAAATATCGCCACTTTCTCTTAGGTATCCTACGCACACTCAACCGGTAGACTGTGGCACACTTGCCTCCGCATAAAACAGACTCAACAATTAGGAAGCCCCATGTTAGATCTATATTACTGGCCAACGCCAAACGGCAAAAAGGTCACGATTCAGTTGGAAGAGTGTGGGATCGACTACAACCTGATTACCTGCAATATCGGTAAAGGTGATCAGTTCACCGATGAGTTTCTCTCGATCTGTCCAAACAACCGAATGCCCGCTTTGGTGGATCACGATCCGGCTGGCGGTGGTGAGCCCATCTCGGTATTTGAGTCCGGCGCAATCATGCTCTACATAGCGGAAAAGACCGGGCAGTTTATGCCAACCGATATCCGGGGTAAGTACCAGGTGATGCAGTGGGTGATCTGGCAAATGGCCAACCAGGGACCGAAGTCCGGGGAATGTGGGCATTTTCGTCGACTCGCGGATACGGAAGGAGATCAAAGTTATGCAGTGCAGCGATTTACCGATGAGGTGAATCGTTTCTACGGTGTGTTAAACAATCAGCTTTATCAAAATCGCTATATATGCGGAGACGAATACACAATTGCAGACATGATTTGTTATCCCTGGACCGTCAACTTGGAAGGCCAGGGCCAGGATATCAACGAGTTTAAATATTTTAAACGCTGGTCCGAAGAGTTGGCTAAGCGGCCAGCGGTCCAGAAAGGAATGGCGGTGGGCAGTGACATGAACAACGATTACTCCTCCTATTCTAAAGACGAGATACAGGCCCTGAGAAGCTTGCTGTACAACCAGCGGGCAAGACCTGCCCCTGCAACGGGTGGAATTGAATCCTGATATGGGACCTATTCAACTTGTCGTACCTTGCTACAACGAGGCGCTACGCTTTAGAGAAGACGAAGCGAGTGCGTTGCTGGGAAAAGAAGGTCTATCGCTGATTCTGGTAAATGATGGCTCAACGGATTCGACTGCCGACTGCCTTGAGCGTTTCTCTCAAGCCCACCCAGGCCGAGTCAAAACCCTGCATCTAATGTCCAATCGCGGTAAGGCCGAGGCGGTTCGAGCAGGAATGGAGCTGGCAATTGAGCAGGGTGCAAAGGTAACGGGGTATCTCGATGGAGATTTTGCAACACCCGCAAGTGAAATGCTTCGCCTGGTGGACATATTCGAACAGTCTGAATCAACTGATGTGCTGTTAGGCTCTCGCTGGTTGCACCTGGGGGCGGACATTCAAAGACAAACTCTGCGCCATTATGGTGGAAGAATATTTGCCACCATAGCGAGTCAGATACTTGAACTAAAAGTTTATGATACCCAGTGTGGGGCAAAAATATTTCGGGTAGGTGATGCCTTGCAAAACGCCATGCAGGAAGATTTTGTTTCACCCTGGGCTTTTGATGTTGAGTTAATAGGGCGCCTCCGGCAGGGGCTGCCGGAAACCGCATTCCTCGAAGTGCCATTAAATCGTTGGGTTGATATTAAGGGCTCGAAAATTACTCTACTGGATATGCTCCAAGCGACTCTTTCACTCATATCCATTCGACGGGCCCTTAAGTCCAGAACTTAAGTCCAGAACTTAAGTCTAGTGCTTAACCGCTTATTCGAACTTTCGTGGTTCCCACCAGGGAAAGAACTCCGGCATGTCCTGACTGACTTTGCCTGGAAATTCGGCGGGCCGCTTTTCCAGGAAGGATTGCACACCCTCGGCAGCGTCAACAGATCGACCGGTAAAATAGACACCCCGGGAATCAATCTTGTGTGCTTCCATTGGGTGGTCGGCTCCGAGCATTTTCCACATCATCTGACGAATCATGGCGACGGAGACTGAAGAGGTCTGGGTAATAAACTCTGTCGCCAGCGCCCGGGCTGCCGGAAGTAGGTCATCGGGTTCATGGACGCTGCGGACAAATTGTTTCTCGATTGCTTCGCTGGAGTCGAATATTCGACCTGAAAAAGCCCACTCAAGTGCCTGGTTTATCCCGACGATGCGGGGCAAAAACCAGCTTGAACAGGCTTCAGGCACAATGCCCCTTTTTGAAAACACAAATCCATAGCGTGCTTTTGTGCTCGCAAGTCTCACATCCATTGCACATTGCATGGTGGCCCCAATACCCACAGCCGCACCATTACAGGCGCCAATGACAGGTTTGAGGCATTCGAAGATTCGTAAGGTTAACAGACCGCCACCGTCAGGTTTAAGCCCTGCTCCGGCAGCATCCGCATTAAAAGTGTCTCCGCCTCCGGCTAGATCTGCACCGGCGCAAAAACCTCGACCAGCACCGGTAATGATAATCGCCTTAACATCATCATCTGCATCCGCTCGGTCGAGTGCGTCAATCATTTCCTTCATCATTATTCCGGTAAAGGCGTTCAGTTTTTCCGGCCGATTCAATGTGATCGTGAGAATGTGATCTTCAACATCGTATAAAATTTGTTCGTAGTTGCTCATGATAAAACCTACTTTAAGAATGTATTTGTTGTTCGCCGTTAAACGTTAGCAGCAGCCCAGTGCCGCATGTCATCAAATAGATGGCGTTGCGCATGGCTACCACCGATTCTGTGAATGTCCGGTGCAACGCTGGATAACTGCGTTAAGGCCTGCGTGAAGCGCCCGGCACCTAAATCACAAATTGCCAGGGCTAGTGGCTCACCCACTTCTTCGATAATTTTACTCTGGGTGGAGGATTGTTGTTTCCAGACTTGAAGTTGGTCTAGAGCTGCCCTCACCTGTTTTTGATCACCCAGCTTTGCCGGTACCATCAAATAGTGCAGGGTGCAGAAAATGAGTTCGTCATCCAGGGCGCGATCCGCATAGTCCTGTAGCGCCAACCAGCGATCGCCAACGTCGCTACCCAGGATTTCTAGTTTCCACAATAGGGAAGCGGCGTTACAAACATCTAAATAAAAGTCATCCTGAAGCGGCGCAACCAATGTTTGATCGTATACTTCAAGTGCCGCTTCCAGATTGTTTTGCCCCAGATAAAACAATGCCTGATGCCAATGAACGTGAAAGATAAAGTTGTTGCTGTCCCTCCAGGTGGGTAGGAGCTGATTTGTCCACTCAACGCCATCGGCAAAACGGGACTGCATTTGCATGACATGGGCCACCGCATGTGCCGCCCATTGATCGTCGGGGTTGAGGTCCACGGCGCGCCGGCCAAAGGTTTCTGCTGCTCTGTACTGGCCAGACTCCTCTAGACCAAAACTATGCATCCCTAGAACGTAACCATAGAAAGGGTGGTCAAGTGGATAGTGGTCTAACACCCGGGCAACTGAGTCACTCATGTTATTGGCATTGCCGGAATAGAAATGCAGGTGGTGAGCGACCTTTAGGGCAAGAGTGTCCAGGGGAAATTGTTGAAGCAATTGTTCAAGTATTCTTATTGCTGAGGCGGTGTTTCCTGCTAACCAGGCCGTCAGCGCGGCACTGTGTAATTGTTCGCGGTCATTTAATGGTAGCTTGTTGGCATTGTGTAATGCTGTATTGGTTTCCCTACTTAATCGAGGGTCGCTGGCCATCTTGAGCAGATAACAGCGGAGTAGATGCGCCATGGGCATTTCTGGGTCGTTGTCGATAAGTGTTTCAAGTTCAGACATGACGTTATTTTTTGAGCTTAAGTAGAGCGTTAATATTTGCTCAAAAGTGTGTGCACTATCCGAACTGCTCATCATTAACGTTTCCGTTGGCCAAAATTCCCTGGATGGGCGGTAAGGTAGGCAAGTTCTTGATCCGTGCTTGGTCGACTGAGAATGCGATTCCTATGGGGGAATCTGCCAAATTCATACACAATTTCCTGATGCTTCAGGGCGTTGTTGTAGAAGTTGTTCATGATAGGTCGCCACCCACCATCCGATTTTTTGACCAGGTTTTTAAACAGGGCAACTGACCGGGCCTGTGATTCTCTGCATTCGGCATGCTTATAGGGATGATAAAAAAACGCCTGTTCGATGAGCGACAGCTGTTGATCATCAGGCAATACTGAGACGATCTCAAGTGCTTTGGCATCTTGACTAAATGCCAAGGCGGTTCCTCGATGTATGTGGCGAGAAAATTGATCCAGTACGATCACCAGGGCAAGGGCTGATCGGGTTTCGCCGCACCATTGATCAAAATATCCATTAGCGGCTCGATCTAACAAAGTACCAAATTGTTCTGATATTTCCGTGTCTGTAGCCGTGTTTGATCGATACCAGAGACGTTTTTTTTGCTGTGCGATGTCGGGATTGGCCGCCGCGTCACCGAACCAATAGTCTAGAACCTGTTTCGGTTCAATCGTTGATATGGGCGAGAACCTCTTCATCAGACAGTTCCAAATATCGTTTTAGGTAGTGGACACCCAGATAAATGAAAGGCGTGTCCAGGGCGGCAACCGTCAACTTGAATAGATAGTTGCTCCACATGTAAGTCAGCATGACCGCAAATGACATCGTCCCCGCGAGAAAAGCCGCACCGAAGGTGACGCTGATAACAACAACAGAATCGACCATTTGGCTGATCATGGTGCTGCCGTTATTACGTAACCAAAGGTGTTTGCCATTGGTCAACCGCTTCCAAAAATGAAACAGTTTTACGTCGCAGTACTGGGCTGCAATGTAGGCCATCATGGATGCAAACACTGCGCCCGAAGTTGTGGCATAAAGCAGGTGGTACAGTTCGATTTGTCCCGCCACTACGCTGCCGTTAGGCAACATAACGTCCTGGCTCAGATGCAAGGTTTGCCAGGGTGGTTGTACCGCAGGATCAACCGATGGAACCAGATTACCGAGGGTCAATGCGCCGAGAATAAAGAAGTTAAGACAAAGTCCAACGGTGACCAGAAAGTTCGCGCGTTTTTGACCGTATAGCTCACAAATCAAGTCCGTGACCACAAAGGTGATTGGGTAGGGCAGTACACCCACAGCGAGTGTAAAAAATCCCAGGTCGATAAACCGGGTAATGCCAATGATATTGAGCATTGTCATGGCGCAAAGAAATATTGCCGCCAAGACTAAAAAGACCCGTTCTCTTCGTTCTCGAATTGCTTCTGTAATCAAAGTGATAACTCTTATGTCTTGTTAATTTTGTGTTTTGTTAATCTATTGTCTTGCTAATTAGCGGTTTTGCGAATTAAGGGTTTTGTTCCGTGCACGGGCTTCCTAGTGTTCCACCTGACCCAGGTTGGCATGTAGGACGGCGCCGTTTATCACGGGATGTTCAGCCGCAAAGTGTATTGCTTGAGCAATTTCCTGGGGTTCAACCAGACGGCTAAAGGTACTGGCCGCAGCGATATTCTGTAGTATCTCTGGATCATCCCCGACATGGGTACGAAGCATTTCAGTGTTAGTAAAGCCCGGGCAGATACACGCAGTATGAATGCCAGTACCACTCAGGTCCTGACAGGTGGAGCGCATCATCCCAACCACGGCATGTTTAGAAATGACATAGCTGTAGGTATTTGCCACGGCTTTTTCTGAGAGGGTTGAGCCGACATAAATGATGCTTGAACCAGGCAGCATGTGGGGCAGTACCGCTTGATTGATAATGTGCGGAGCAACCACGTTGATATTCAGTAAATCCCGAAGCCCCTCGGTATCAGCATCAAGGGCGCTATCATTAATTAGCCGGGCGGCATTGTGGACAAGGCAAATCTCACCGTCGGAAATGAGTAGCTCCATCAGTTCCTTGAGTTGTGATTCTGCGTCAGACAAGGCCAGGTCAATCTTGTGGTTCTCGATTCGCTCATCGAGTGCAGGGGTTCTTGATAAGTTGATGACCCGGTAACCCGCCGCGAGGAATGTTTGAGCAACGGCAAAGCCAATACCTTTACTTGCGCCGGTCACGATGAGGGTTTTCATTGGGCACTCTCCTTGCCATTTCTCTGCTCGAGCATCTCTTCACGCCCCGTCTCGCGCCATTCTGCGACACCAAATTGGCCGGTGTTTGAAGAGACTTTGACGGTCAATGCCAGTATCCCTTTATCTTTTAGGTCTGGATGCTCGAGTATCCGTTTCAAAAAATAGTGAGAAAACTCTTCAACGGTGGAATTTGCAATAGGCAGCAAGGTGACATCCCGATGCAGGAAAAAAAGTTTCTCCCCATTAAAACCCGCAACAACGTAATCACCTTCCTCTTGAATACTGAGGTGTGGCGATTGTAACGGTAGGATCACCTGCTCATCGATTTCGTCACACAGGTACTTCATGAGTTTTTTTAAAATCGCATAGTCAAAAAGCAGCCCTTCATCATTTAATTCCGCAGTGGCGTTGCAGAGTAATTGAAAGTTATGGCCGTGGAGATTTTCGCGATCGGTTTTGGAAAAAATCGTGAAGTGTCCCACGGAAAAATTAAGGGCTTCCTTGGAGATTTCGATGCGACTCAAACGGCGTGATTGGGACAATGTCATGACTTCTGGTTGCGGGTTTTGATTAAGTTAGGAAGTGTAACCTATTTGATTCTGTGTCGGGAGGTAGGGCAAACTCTCTCCTTCTGATTACCCGCCGGAAGAAGCCATGTCCCTTGCCACACTAAGTCGCTCCATCAAAGGTAGTGTTGTACTAATCACAGGAGCCGCCAGTGGCATGGGTCGCGCAACGGCTCATGTCTTCGCTGATGCCGGTGCGCAGCTTGCGCTGATTGACATTAATGCTGAACCACTGGGTGCTGTAGTGGACGAGGTGATAGCCGCCGGTGGCGTTGCCCATGGTTGGACTCTTGATCTTTCTGACCGGAAAGCGATTGCACCGGTTGTAGATAAGGTTCAAGCGCATTTTGGTAGGCTGGATATTTTGGTCAATAACGCGGGTATATCTATTCCTGCACCGATCGATCATGAAAATTATGATGCGGTCTGGGACAAGTCTTTTGCCGTGCTATTAACGGCTCAAGTGGCAATGATTCGTGCTGCATTGCCTTACCTACGTCAGGCTGAACATCCAAGAATCATTAACGTCGCCTCGACCGAAGCGTTAGGCGCGACCAAGTTTGGAAGCCCTTATACGGCGGCGAAGTCCGGCGTTGTAGGTTTAACCAGGTCTATGGCGGTTGAATTGGGAGGCGAGGGTATTACGGTTAATTGTGTCTGTCCTGGACCGATCAATACCGGGATGACCGCCGCTATCCCGGATGAACAAAAGGTGATTTTTGCCAAGCGGCGTACTGCTCTACGTCGATATGCTGAACCCGAGGAGGTTGCCCACGCAACCCTCTCGTTTGCTCTACCTGCATCCCAGTATATTACGGGTGCCACGCTGCCGGTGGACGGCGGGTTAACCATTCGCAACGCCTAGGGCAACATTAACTGGCGGGCATTAAGCAGCGGGCTTTGCTTTTCGCGCACTACGGCTTTTATAGAAAGCTTTGATATCGTGTTCAGCGTGGTGATCTAAGATTTCATCCAGTGTCCGGCCTACTTCAGTGCAGATTTTAATTTGTTCCAGCCTGGTCCATGTGGCGCGCTCGCCCTCTTCGATCAAGTCGCTTATTTCTTCCTGGGTGAGTCGCCCCATGAGCTTTTGTGGGTCAACAAAGTTGAAACTAGGGGCAATATTAACGTCACCGTTGTAATCCTGAGCCATGACCGAATAGAACATACTCATTGCCTGGCCCACGTTCGGGACGTTGCGGAAGAAACGTCTTGAGAATTTCTCGCCGGCCTTGAGCCATTCCCGGGTGGACGTCTGGACAAACGATTTTGCCACGTCGGGCACCAGAAACTTGTTCGAACTCATCATGGCGAGTGCGAGCGGGTTTGCCTGACTCACAATATAATGATTGACGCCGTAGAGCCTCGCGAGTCGTTTTGCCGGTAGATCATCGGTCACTGCGCCGTCGACCCAACGCCTGGTTGAAATGTAGGGTTGAGGTTCGCCGTAGACATTCTTCGCCATCAGCATCACCGGCGGAAACAATCCCGGTACCGCACAGGATGCCGTCACTGCAGATCGAATAAACACGTTTGGTGCGGTGATGGAGTTCATCAAGCGTGAGCTCTGATGTTCCGCAAGGGGTGCAATTGTGACACTGATCATGCGCCCGGTCTTTTCATAGGCTTCTTGGAATGTCAGGTCTGGGATAACAGTTTCGAGTAGAATGCGAAGGGTTTCTGCATCCACCTGTGGCCGAACAAAACCTTCCTGTTGGTCCGCCTGCATGGCATCTGACAGATCAACCTTTGGCAATAATTCCTCCAATTCTTTATCGGTATGGGTGCCGAGAACTGCAGCAAAGATAGATCCAGCGCTTGATCCAGAAATGACTTTTGGCAACAAGCCATGCTCAAACAGAGTCCGTACTACACCGTGATGAAAGTGTCCGAGCGAGCCCGCACCACTTAGCATCAGGGCTGAACGGCCAAAACATAAATGGGCACGATGGAAAAAGTCTTCTTTGTCTTCCTGGGTAATTTGTTCTGAAACGGGAAGGGCATGAAGGTGTTTAAGTGCTTCGGAGATTTCCCGAATATAGTCTTCAATTAGATGCTTGGTACCGACCAGGGATTTGCTGTACAGCTTGGGGTTGCCCATTCCGGCCTGATTGCCGTGGATGCCCTCATTGAGTGCAAACATCAAACCGACATCATCATTATTTGCCCGCAGCTGCCGAAGTTCGTCTAATCGATACTGGATATTGCCATAGTCGAAAAGGGTAGATTCTGGCTTGGCACGCCATTTTGCTTTTCCAGAGTGCGAGTCATGTTCCTCGGCGAGTGCTCGCCAGGTACCGTAATCTGCTGATTTGCGAAGTTCTCGCTCGATTCTGGAGAGGTCACTTGTAATAGCCATGGGCTTACCTATTGTTTGGTAGTGGTCAAAGATCCCCTCTTTGTGCAGTGCATGATATTCCTATTTTTCTAAAAATCCCAGCCAAGATGGGGGCTTGGCACGCGAATTGTCCTATCGAGCCTAGAAAGTAGGTCATCATCCGCCCTCAGGTCAGTGGTGGCGGCGAGTTGAGTTGCCGGCCGGACCCCCAGCCAGAGCCGACTGAAGGCATTAACAGAGGCCTTTAAGGTCGCCAATCCTGAATCGTTACCGGGCTCCGCCGATGAAGATTCGCCCAGGGAAACCACATATTGGCCACCGATGCCCTGCCAATTGCTTGCGGGGTCGAGGCTTGTGGTCACTGGATCATGTAGGTCCAGGTTGAACCTGAGGGTGGGGCAATCAAGCTGGGTTTTCGCCAGGCAGGCTTTTAGGTCAAGGATCCTAACTTGCCAGAAAGCCATTGAACTACTGTAGTTGGCGAACCGAGAGTTAGCTGTTGCACGTCGTTGCCGAAAGGGCTGCTTAAGGAGGTCTTGAAGTTGAATGTCGCCGAACTCAAGCATTTCGACCAGATTAATTTGATCTCCGAGTGATTTGATGAGGGCCAGCAATTCAAACAACTGTTCGGTCGACTGATAAGCTCGAAAGGTGATCTCAAACGGGCCATGCTCACCTTTGCTTGATCCCCAGATAAAGTGGCTCAGGCTGCCGCCGGGCCCATCGTAATAGCCAAGCCCGAATCCATGTTCCGTCAGATTCATCTCGGCTTTAAAGAGCTCCTTGGAATCAATGGTTACACTCCCATGGCCACGCTTGCGATGCTGCATAGCGTAGTACATAGCCTCAGAGTCCCTAACCGTCAGGCGCTTGGGTGGTCGGAATGTTGAATCCACTTGCAAAGTTGCTGGGTCAAATTTCATGAGTTGCTCATAGCTACCGGTGCCAAAGCCAACCTTGTCGTAAAATCCCTGTTCGAACATGCCAAGTGCACTGAGTTCATGGCCAGCGGCAACCTGTCGGGCAAGCATTCGGGCCGTCAATTCCCGGGCAAAACCGAGCTTTCGTGCAACACGGCTTGTGGTGACACCGGTAACAGCCCCCATAGATAAGGTTTCTGTCTGATATTGGAGGGTGCCGTTGGTGCTGTGAACGGCACATTCCGCTTCGTTATCGATGGTGGCTACGAGTGCGTCTTCTGCTCCGTCGAAAAATTCCGAGACAAATGTGCCCTCGGTTTCTAAATCCTCAATCCAGCCACATTCTAGCCAGATTCTACGAACTGCTTTCACATCGGTTCGGGAATTGTAATCTCGATAAGTCATGATTTAAGGATCGCAGTTGCCGTTGGCCAAGTCTCTTTCGCTTGGCTCGGGAATGCAAGTCTCACCGGTCATCATGGCCCAGAGCTTAGCTAGCCTGGGCGGTGATGTGTCCCGCAGGGAAATAAATGCCACATGGTCAGATTCAGCCGCTTGCCTGGACAGCACGATGCCCCAGAGGGGCTTGATTTCATTCGGCAGAATTGAATAACGCATGTCGATGACAAAATCCTCACGAGTCGGATCCAGGGCAAGGTAATCCATACTGAACCAGCGAAAACGCTCAAGGTCCACCGACTGCTGGGAGTCAGGATCCAGCCAGGGGAGGTCACGTTTCAGGTCTAATTTGGCCACGCTGTCCCCGGTGTAATGTCGGGTCTCGAGGCCAACCCGGATCGCATCAACATAATAGCGTTGTTCAAATTCATAAACGGACTTCCAAAGCAATAGATTGGCAAATCCTGGTTTTACGGAAATGTTCGCGCTGTTGTGACCGCGGCTTTGAGCCAGAGCCTGTGCCACCGTGTCAGCGCGATCCCGTTGCACCCATCCGGCCGTCAGATAACATAAAAACCAAAGCAAGCCGATACGTGCATACCATTGGTTCGAGCGGATTGCGCTCACGATGACCAGTGCTAACAGCGGCAGGGTGGCGAGGGGATCAACCACGGCAATGGTGTTCCAGGCGACCCTTGTGTCAGAAAATGGCCAATACAATTGTGTGCCGTAGGTTGTACAGGCATCTAATATCGCGTGGGTAGCAAAACCCAGTAAAGATACGAGATACGTGGATTTGAAACTGAGATGTTGACGGGCCCAACGATGGAATACTGCCGCGCAGATCAAGGCGCCGATAGGGATAAAGATCAATGCGTGGGTAAACTGCCGATGATATTCAAGAAATAGCAGAGGGTCGGTTGTTGACTGAATCACAACATCCAGATCCGGCGCCATGCCGGCGAGGCAACCGACCCAGGTTACCGTAAGCGCTTTACGTTTAAATTCCGTGCTGTTGACGACGGACTGGGGAAGTGCCGCACCAAGTGCGCCCTGGGTAATCGGATCCATGCATAAGCATCTCAAAGCAAAGACTGGAGGCTATCTAGGCATTGCCTTGAACTCAAGACCTCCATTACAGTGATGCAATGCCTGAACTTAAAGTATTTATTGATTTCAAGAGCCCCTATGCCTACATCGCAAAGGACCCTACCTATCAACTGGAAGCCGATTTCGGCATTAAAATTGATTGGTATCCACTGACATTAAATATTGGTAGTTATCTCGGTACCGCCAAAAAGAGTGGTGCCAAGGTGGTCGAAAGCAACCGATCTTCAAACCAGTGGCTGTCGGTAAAATATGCCTACAGGGATGCAAGACGGTACGCCAATCTTCGAGGCTTAACTCTGAAGGGTACCCAGAAGATCTGGGATTCATCCCTCGCTGGAATTGCACTGCTCTGGGCTAAACGGCAGGGGCACGATCCATTAAAGCAATATCTCGACATCACCTATGAACGGTTTTGGAAACGAGAACTGGATATCGAGGATCTGGCGGTTGTGCTGGCGGTGTTGGAGGAGGCAGGTGTTGAGACTAAAGGCTTTGAGCAGTGGCAGGCAGCTGAAGGTCGTATTGAGCATGATGAGTTGCAAATTGAGCTTCTCGAAAGTGGCGTCTATGGTGTCCCCACATACCGTATTGGTGGGCAAACCTACTTTGGCCGAGAGCATCTGCCGAGGGTAAGGTGGCATCTGGAGGGTGAACCGGGGCTACTCCCGGACATTGCGAATGACTCGGTGTTGTCACAATGAAGCAGCTTGATATATATCTGGATCTGGGTAACGTCACGGGTTTTGCAGCACTGCCGGGGACCTTAAAACTGCTTGAGGCAACCGCAGTATCGGTACGTTGGTTACCTATTAGCAGCATTATTCCACGCCCCTTAAGCCGTCCGCCCAGGCCTAACACAGATAAAAATGATCCAGCCGGGGACCCGTTGTTTGAGTACAAACAAAAACGCTACCTGGCGAAGCGCCAATTTGAATTGGATGAGCTAAATCGTGACTGCCAGAGATTAGGTCTAGATCCGTCGCTGGCGGCCCGGAATGTTGATGCCAGCTTAACGCATATCGCGTGCATGGCACTTCTGCAACGGCAGCGAAGTGCCTTGCCCTTTATGCAGGCAGTGTATGAGTCAAGACTGATCAAGGGGGAGTCTTTGACAGATCAGGAGAGTGTCTCAGCGCTAGTTAAAAAGTTTGATGTTGAGGACTTTTTAGAAGGTTTTGAGCGGTATCAAGGTCTCTGGGTACGGCATATTGAGCATTATCTTGAATTGGGTATTCACGATACCCCTTGCTACGTGCTGGAGGCAGAAACCTTCCAGGGCAGGCAACACCTGCCGTTAATCCAGTGGCGACTGGAGGGAGAAGTGGGGCCGCCGCCACTGTAGCAACTGAGGGCAGTCCAATCGATTGAATTATAACGTTTCTCAGTTTTTCTAGAGCGTTTTCAGGGCATTACCGAAGAATTTGACGGTGCGCTGGATTCCCCTCTTTTCGATTTGCTCTATCCCATGAACCCAATGCTATGATCGGAAACGATTCGATTAGCTACCAAGGAATGACATTACATGGATTTCGATATTCCCCAGGAAATACAAGCTTACCTAGATGAGCTCGACGCTTTTATCGAAGCGGAAATTAAGCCTCTGGAACAACAGGATGACAATATCCGTTTTTTCGACCATCGCAGAGAAGATGCGAGAACGGATTGGGAAAGGGGCGGGTTGCCGAACGAAGAATGGGAGGCTCTGCTGAGGGAAGCCCGACAACGGGCTGATGCTGCAGGACATTACCGTTACCCGATTCCTAAGGAGTACGGCGGTCAGGACGGCTCTAACCTGGGTATGGCGATCATTCGAGAACACTTTGCGGCTAAAGGACTCGGACTCCACAACGATCTTCAAAATGAACACTCCATCGTGGCGAACAACGTTGGCTTACTATTGATGTTGGCCTACGGCACCGAAGCCCAAAAAGAAGAGTGGGTACCGTTACTCCTAGAGGGTAAGCGTGGGTTTGCTTTTGGCATCACCGAGCCGGATCACGGCTCCGATGCTACCCACATGGAAACCAGTGCGGTACGAGATGGTGACGGCTGGCGCATCAACGGTGCAAAGACCTGGAACACCGGCATCCATAAAGCGCCCTATGACATGATTCTCGCCAGAACCAGTGGTAAGGCAGGGGACGGCGACGGCATTACAGCGTTTTTGGTGCCAACCAACTCCGATGGATTCAAGGTTGAAGAGATGCTTTGGACCTTTAATATGCCAACGGACCACGGCCGAATTTCTATGAAGGATGTTTTTGTCACCGACGATGCTATTTTTGGTGGTGAAGGTCGAGGCCTTGGGGTTGTGCAACATTTCTTTAATGAAAACCGAATTCGTCAGGCCGCATCGAGTCTGGGAGCCGCCCAGTATTGTGTGACGGAATCAGTCAAATATGCGATGGAACGTAAGCCTTTCGGTAAACCCCTATCGACAAACCAGGGCATTCAATTTCCCCTCGCTGAGTTACAAACGCAATGCGAAATGCTCCGGGCACTTATACATAAGACCGCCTGGTCCATGGACAAGTACGGCAACTTCAAAGTTTCCGATAAGGTTTCGATGTGCAACTACTATGCGAACCGTTTGTGTTGTCAGGCGGCGGACCAGGCCATGCAGGTTCACGGCGGACTGGGTTATTCCCGGCACAAGCCCTTTGAACATATCTATCGTCACCACCGCCGCTATCGCATTACCGAGGGAGCTGAAGAAATTCAACTGCGCAGAATCGCCGGCTACATGTTTGGCTTTATGAAGCAGCAAGCACCCAAAGGTGTGAGAGAAGACTAAACATGTCCGATGCTGATATTAAAACCAGGCTAGATGCGGTCTACCAGCAGCACTTCCCCGATGTCGAGGCAGTCCTGAGTTGTGAACGGTTGTCCGGTGGAGCAAGTCAGGAGACCTATCGAATTGTCGTTCAGATCAACGGCAACCAGGTGCCCCATGCAATGCGGAGGTCACCCGGTGGGATGATGGTTGAGAATGTTGTGGGTCATCCGGGGCTCGCAACGGAAGCTCGTTTGATGCAGGTTGCCCGGGAAGCCGGAGTGCCTGAACCCGAGGTGCACTATTTGCTGACTGCCGAAGATGGTATCGGTGAAGGCTTTATCATGGAGTGGATTGAAGGCGAAGCCCTGGGCGCAAGGATTAATCGTTCGGAGGAGTTTGCTGAGTTAAGACCGAAACTCGCCTACGCCTGCGGCGAAATCATGGCCAAGATTCACAGCATTGACCTGGTTGCCTCGGGGCTTGATAAACGATTGGATGAGGTTTCCCCTGAAGCCTTTGTCAGGCAAACCTGGGAGCGTTATCAGGCGCTAGAAACCCCGCAGCCGATGATTGACTATGCGGCACGCTGGTTACTCGACCACCTGCCGGAAAATTACTCACCCTCCCTGGTCCATAACGATTTCCGGAATGGAAATTTTATGGTGCTACCCGAGGGCATTGTTGCGGTATTAGATTGGGAGCTCGCCCATATTGGCGATCCTATGCGGGATCTGGGTTGGATCTGCGTTAACTCCTGGCGATTTGGGGGTGATGATCCCGTGGGGGGCTTTGGTTCCTATGAAGATCTGTTTCGCGGTTATGAAGCGGTTAGCGGCCAGGCTGTTGACGCTGCCGCAGTAAAATTTTGGGAGGTTTTTGGTTCATTTTGGTGGGCGGTTGGCTGTCTCGGCATGGCTGAACACTATCGAAATGGTCCAGACAAGACAGTCGAGCGCCCGGCTATTGGACGGCGTTCCTCTGAATGCCAGGTTGACTGCGCGAATTTGTTGATTCCCGGCGCCGCGTCCATCCTCCAGGTGGAAGAGGATCAAGCTGATGTTGATATGCCCCGGGCTGATGAACTGATTACCAGTGTGAGGGATTTTCTGCGTCAGGATGTGATGTCCAGCACAAAGGGCCGCACTAACTTTATGGCCAGGGTGGCTTCAAATTCTCTAGATATTGTACTTCGGGAATGGCAGTTGGGGGAAAAAGCCAAGCAGCAGGAGTTGGGTTCCCTTACTCAGCTACTAGGGCATAGCGGCGATCTATCGGATCTTCGCTGGCAATTGGTGCGGGCATTACGTTCCGGCGAGCAGGGCCTTGAGGATCAAAGCCTTAAGCAGTACCTGCGTGATACTGTGGTCAATCAGATCGCAATTGATCAACCAAAGTACACAGGTTTTAAGCAGGCAAAGGCGAACAGTTAATCTTTGTTGAGACGGTTATTTCTTTTTTCTGAGGACAAAAACAAAATCCCGGAAGATATCCATGAGCGTCTCATATTTGAAATCTGTGAACTCGCCAGCATCAAAATACATTCCGTGCTCTTCACAGGCTTCATATTGGATGTGACTCTGAACAGGATCTGACATCTGATCCATCTTTTTACCGCAGCGTGGGCAATCGATATCGCGGATTTCGTTGTTCTTCTGGCCGGTTTCCACATCGCCGTCATCAATATAGTCAGACATCCACTTGTCTTTTAGTGCTTCTGCTTCGCCTATATCAAACCAGATGCCACGACACTTGGAGCAGCGATCAACTTCGATGTTTCCTGTCAGGGTGCTCAGTTTGTGCTGTTCCATACTGGAATTACACTTGGGGCACTGCAAGGTTGTGTCTGTCATGGAGTCTCCGATAGGTGTTTTTGCTTTTTTTGCCATTATCCACGGTTTTGAGTTTGATGCGAAGCCGTGTCGAACAAATTAAGTTGGCCATCAAGCTCAAAGACCGAAATCACCAGTCGTTCGACAAAATCTTCCAGTAAGTCCTCATCGGCCAGGCGTGCTTCACCTCTGTAGGTCAGTTCAGTGCCAAAAGGTGGCAGATGAACGAACACCACGGTTCGTAAGGTGTCTATCTCGGTTTTGAGTTGTTCGAGGCAATAAAGGGTCTCTTCGCAGATAAATTGTCCAGCATCGGTCGACACTCGAATCGGAATGTGTTGTTCGATCAGGCGTTGATGCAGTGCCGATGCATTAATGGTTGCCTGACGGGAGGCTGGGCCATTAACTAATATTTCGCCGGTCGGATATGAATATTCTGTATCAGCCCTGTGTTTGCGCTGATTTCTGGCTCTGGTCTCGATATCAAACCAACCGACCCGTCCTTCCCCGAGGCTTATGATAATCTCAGGCTGGAGCGCTGTGACGGCGGATTCGAGTCTCGGCATCGGCTCGCCCCAGACGACAGGAATTTCGAGGTGGTCTGCGCCCGCGTAACTCTTGGCTGCAATCCATGAGCCGTTGACGGGTCTGCCATCAAAGGGGGTAAATCCGGTAAGTAAGAGTTTTGCCAAGGGGGTCTCCGATTGATTAGCAGTGTATCAGAATGGTTTCGCTTCACGCCTCGCATTTAAGGGGGCAATTTAACAAAATCCCGTCGCTATCTGTCGACAGGCGCTTCAGTGTATATTCCGCAGCTAGAAAATTAATCATGGAGAACCCAAATGAAAGCAGCAATATTCCACGAGGTCGGTCAGCCACTTTCAATCGAAGACATTTCGATATCTAAACCCGGACCACGAGAAGTGTTGGTCAGAACCGCAGCTGCAGGGGTTTGCCACAGTGATCTTCACTTTATTGAGGGTTTGTACCCAGGGGTTACACCCATGGTGCTGGGGCATGAATCCTCCGGCGTGGTAGAAGCTGTAGGCTCGGACGTGACTTACGTGCAACCCGGTGACCATGTGATCACTTGTTTGTCTGTATTCTGTGGGCATTGTGAAAGCTGCCTGACCGGCCACATGTCTTTATGTGTTAATCCCGAAACCAAGCGCGATGCCGGTGATGAGCCTCGTCTTTCCCAAAACGGTGCAACCATTCAACAGTTTGCGAACCTTTCTTCTTTTGCGGAGCAAATGTTGATCCACGAACATGCGCTCGTGAAGATTAATAAAGAGATGCCCCTCGACCGGGCAGCGCTAATCGGCTGCGGCGTCACTACCGGTGTTGGCGCGGTGTTCCACACAGCCAAGGTTGAGCCCGGTTCTACCGTTGCCGTTATTGGTTGTGGCGGCGTTGGACTGTCCTGTATCAATGGTGCTGCACTTGCGGGGGCGGCTAAAATTATTGCGGTCGACATGGTCGACAGTAAGTTAGAAATGGCCAAGACGTTTGGCGCAACTCACACTGTTAATGGCAAAAATGGTGACTCCGTAGAGCAGGTGCAGGAGCTGACTGGCGGCGGTGTTCATTATTCCTTCGAAGCCATTGGTCTAAAACAAACGGCTGAGGATGCATTTCGGATGCTGCGTGCCGGCGGGGCTGCAACAATCATCGGCATGATCCCCGTTGGGGTTAAGGTTGAACTAATGGGATCAGACTTTCTTCGCGAAAAGAAAATGCAGGGTTCCTTTATGGGTTCAAACAGATTCCGCGTTGATATGCCCAGATTTATCGATTTTTATCTTCAGGGTAAATTGCACCTGGACGAAATGATCTCGAAACGGATCGGGCTTGCGGATATCAACACCGCATTTGATGACATCAAAACCGGCAGTGTAGCCCGTAGCGTGATTGTTTTTGATCAATAGAACTCAAGCAAGCAACAAAAGAACGCGGCCAGGAAAATGACGAGACGGGCAGAAGGTCTGCCCGCGCTCCAAATCTGGGGATATAGTTCGGGCAACTTTGGGTTTGCCCTGCTTGGACTTGTGGTTGCCGTCAATCTTCAATACTTCTACACGGACTTTGTTGGTTTGTCGGCGGGCCTGGTTGCCTAGTCTCTGCTATTAGCTCGTTTGTTCGATTCGATTACGGATCCCGTCATGGGCTACCTTTCAGATCGAACCCACAGTCGCTGGGGGCGTCGTCGACCCTACATTGTCGGCGCTGCCATACCCCTTGGGATTGCTTTCTACTTCCTGTTTACGCCGCCAGCCTTTTCCGACCCAGAAAACCATCAAGCGTTGTTACTGGGCTACATGCTCGCCCTGTATGTCTTGACCTATTTTATATGGACGGTCGGGGCTATTCCTTACTACAGCCTTGGCGCTGAAATGACGGACCACTACGACGAGCGAGTCAAGGTGATTGCCATTCGTGAGTCCTGTGCATTGGTCGGATTGTTAGCCGCAACCATTTTGCCCGCCTATTTGATCTACTCCTTTGGCGGCGTTCAAGGCTACTCATTTATGGGTGCTATTTTGGGTGGAGGCGTTGCACTGTTTCTCATATTTGCTGGAATGGTCAGTTCTGAGCGAGCAGAATTTCAAGGTCGTGCTCCGATGAACCCCTATGCGGGCTGGTTAGCGACATTTAAGAATCCCCATTTCCGGGCATTGTTGGTTGCCTTTGTCTGTAGCTCTATTGCCGCAGCTGTACCTGCGGTGTTAGTCATTTATGTGTCGGTCTATATCATTGGCACACCGGACTGGTGGGCAGACATTGTGCCTAATTGGTTACCAACCTGGTCTTACTACTTATTGTTGTATTTTTCTTCGGGTTTTTTATCGTTGCCGTTTTGGAATCGACTCGCACTAAAAATCGGCAAGCGTGATACCTGGGGAGTGGCGATTGTCATGTCCATCGTCAGCAGTGCCAGCTGCTGGTGGTTGGGTGAGGGTTCCGTTGGCTACTTTTCATTGATGCTGATTCTAGGAGGCAGTGCTTTTGGCAACTTTCTCGCATTACCACCATCTATGGTCGCAGACGTTATTGACTGGGATGAGATGTCCACAGGTAAGCGCAGGGAGGGTAATTACTTTGCGATCTGGGCTTTCACCACCAAACTAGGGGCCGCTATTACCGGGTTTGTTGCGCTTCAGGTGCTGGAACATGTTGGTTATGTACCAGGTCAGACTCAGACCGAGGAAGTGAAGGTGTGGATGTTGGCCATGTACTCCTGGTTTCCAGCGGCATTTTACTTGCTGAGTGCCATAACTCTGCTCCGGTTCAAGTTTACCAGTGCTGATTTAGCGGCTGTTCAGGTAACCCTTGGTAGAAATGCCTGACTATACTTAAGTCACCTACTTGAGTATTCGCGAATATGGATTTACAGGATCAATTTGCCGGCATGGTGCATGGCGTTAAAAATCAGCTGCAGTTGCTGGGTCCAAGCGTCGAAACCCTGTGCGCCAACCAATCTAGTGAGGTGAGCCAAGCGGGCATCTCCATCGGCAATGTGCTCGACGAGATAAATCACCAGCTTGTCTTGATGCTCAGTCTATATCGACTCGAAGATGCCAAAATATTCTCTACCCAGGAAGTCCATCTAATTGACATATTGGAGACGGCCTGTAGCCGGATGAAAGATGTGCGGATTGAGGTCAACTGCACCGATGAGCTAGTGGTTTTTTGTGACGAGCGTCTGGTCACAGCGGTTGTCGGTGACGCGCTGCATAATGCCATTCGATATTGTCAAAATAGAATTCTAGTAACGGGACAGTTAAAAGACGATGGCGTGGTCATCTGCATCGAGGACGATGGTGATGGTCTTGAAAAGGGTCAAGAAACGGATTTAGACAGCACTGGACTCGGAATTGAGCTTGCAAGACGAGTGGCCCAGGCCCATCGTCGAGGTAATCAACTCGGTGATGTTTCTCTCGGCTGCTCCGAGGCACTTGGCGGCGCCAGGTTTTCCCTCTATCTACCCTGAGTGACCATTCACCATCTGACCATACTGGGCTTTTGAGTCTTTTAGTGCACGGTCATAGACGGCGTCACAGGGGTTTTCGACGCTAGAACGCAGTCGATCCCAAAGCCCGCTTGCCAATATGGAAAGTCCAGAGCTGGCAATTGCAGCACCGCTGGAAATCGCAGTTTCCGTTGCGCTTACCTGAACCTGGGGTTTTGCTAATGTGCCCACAACGCCTACCCGGGGTACTAGTGAGCTTACTGCGCTAACGCCAATCCCTTGCCTGGAACGACTATTTATTTGCAGCTTAAGTGCTTCGTTGGGAAGATTAATTTCTCCCGTGGCGAGAATGTCAAAGCGACTGGTTCGAACTGCCAGGACAGGATCGAACAGGATTTTGCCGTTCGTAATACTAAATGCTGATCCAGTACAGTGCACATTGGTTTGTTTCTCTGCGGTGGAAAATACCCGGCGTGTCAGTTGCAATAAAAAGTCGCCAAACAGAGTGTCGAGTTTACTCGTGTTAATCACACCGCCACCGCCGCGAAAGGCGACTAGTCCGTTTAGGTTTTTCAGAACTTCCGCAGAGCTGTGACCTTTGGAATTGAACCTCGCGTTAAATTGTAATCTTTCGCCATCAACGTCAACGGGTGTGCCAGTGAATAACCATAAGAGGGGAATGCGTTCGCTCGAAATTTCGAACCTGATATCAGCATTGGTTTTATCCTCCGGGGATTGATCAATGACAAGAACTGCCGTGCCGTCACTCTTGTCACTTTGCCAGCTGATATTTTGGCTATGGAGTCGGCCATCATCTATTGCAAAAGCGAGTTCAGTGCTGGAGTGATTGTCAAGTTGCAGGTCAACTTTGGCTGCTTTATGAATAAAGTTGAGTTTAATGTCTGAAAGATATCGCCAGGGAAGGTCGAAATCAGGAATGACTCGATCTTTTACGACAATGGGGTCCTTCTTATCGTCGGTTGCCGAAATCAGCGCTGGAATAAAGGTGGGTAGATGAAGTCTGCGAGATGTCAGTTCGACGTCAAACTGATCGGTATCACCGGGTTTAATTAAGATCTTGCCGCTTACATCGGATAGGCCAAGGGTTGCGTTGTCTATCGTTAAGCTAACGGAATCCAGATTGCCCTCGATATCAACGCCTAGCGAGTAGGCTTCATCGATGAAGTCCGGATTAAATCCCATCAATTGAAAGAGCGTCTGGGAGCTATTGCCCTCCAGCTTAAGCTGGCCCCTTGTACCGCTGAGATTAGGTGCGAGGTCTACTAGCAAATTTCCGGAGAGCTTTTGATTGCCGGCTTCTAACAACAATTCTGCAATTTCGATTGTATCCCCCCGGTGAACCAGGCCAAAGGTGACGTCAAAGGGCGTGGCTGGCAATGGATAGGCAACAACGGAACCAAGAAAGTGTTCTAGATTACTACCCTGACCCTCAAGGTTGAGGGATAAGCCTTCAAGACTGTTGCCCTGGGGAAAGGTACCCCGGGCCCTGATCCGGTTGTCCCCAAGAGCGATGGTTGTGTCCATCGAGACCCTGCCTGCCTCGTTGGTTAGAATTTTCGATTTTGCACTGAAGGGTTTTCCTGCCAAAAGTTTTGGCGCGTTGATCAGTAGAGATTGGATATCGGTTCCAGCAACGTCAAGATTGAGTCCCATGCTAGGTTCCGCGGTACCGATTTCATAGTGACCAGAAAAAGTTCCTTTGCCCGTTTGGGAGCTTAACTTGCCATTACTTAAAGTCAGGCGTTGGCCGTGTAGTCCCAGGTCCACATCTATGCCGCCGGGGGTCTCGGTTAAGCCGGAATCGAAACCAAAGGTTGTCGTTAGCGTTTTGAGGTTGTTTGTAGAGATGCTGGTATGACCTAGGATGGTACCGTCGGTATTGAACAAAAGGTTGGATTCGGCATTCAATAGCACAGAATTAAGCGTCCAATCCTGAATCTGCCAACCGCTCTCTAAATTTTTCAGGCTAAGGGATGTTTCGAAGGTCGAGGGTTCGAAGGCGGGTAGCCCGACACAGCCGGTTAAGGTGTTGAGGTCCAGTCCTTTGCTTTTAATTTCGATGATAGAGCCAATAAAGTCAGGGTATTTTCCGAGTTCGCCGCTAACGTTGAGCACCTGGGTGGGACCCGATAACTCCAGACTAAAAATTTCAGGTCCCGTCTCAGCGGAAGAAAAATTTCCGGTCCAATCCATGGGTAAGTTAGGTATTTCACAGGGCGAAAAGGGCTGCAGTATGGTGAGGTCAAATTGTTTGGCTGAAATATTCAGCTGCCAATCGTCTAGAGCAGGAAAGTTCGGCAAAGCTCCACTGGCCTTAAAATAACCTTCTCCTAGCTGTATTTGGCTCTCCTCCAGGGTCAATCGATTACCTATTCGGGTCAGAACTCCAGATGTGATAAAAGGCAGTTCAGAATAGTTGAGATAATCCACAAGGGCGCCGGCTTCTTTCAAGGAGGGGCCTGCACCATTAAAATCAAGCCGGAAATCTTTGTCTGCGAGGCTATGGGTAAGCTGCCCATGCAACATCAATTCACCCAGGGAGAGATGTGCAAACCAGGAAAATTTTCCATCAAGGTCATGGAGGTGAGTGACAATAGAAAACTGACCGTCTCTAACTTCTTCTGCTCCAATTAGGTCGAGTAACAGTCGAGCGGAGGGGCCGTTAGCATCCAGTACAATGTCGAGGTTTTGCAGTGGTGTAATTTTCTCCACGTGGCCATCAACCGCCAGTTTATATTCACCCCATTGGCCAGCCAGGTGTAAATTAGTTAGTGGCGACTTTCGAACTAACTCGGCAGTCATTGTCAATTCAGCCTGATTTAATAATCCTTGAATCGACAGCCCCAACCGGCCAAGACTCGAACGGGTCAGGTTCGCAATATTCAATTTCAAATCGATGTTTTGATCGGCATCCACATAGCTAAATTGACTATCGAGCACTTCGACGTGATCAATTGGTATGAGGACGCGCTCAAAGTCCGGTAGTCGTGCATTCAGATAGTCGAGTAGAGCTTGCGTATCAAGAGTGAACTTTTGTGCCTCTACCGTGGAGCGAATTTCCAAGTCACCCTGGGTGATTGTCAGCGCAGTAACATGAACCGGGCGGTGATAGAGTGATTGGCTGTTGAAAGAAATCTCCACTTGTTTTGCCCTGAAGGCTTTGTTTATGGTCCGGATCGAAATCTGTTCAGCTGACAGGGTTGAGATATCCCCTATTGAAAAGTTGAGGGGGCCGTTGAGAGCGACCTCAGCGTTGAGGGCTTCCCCCAAATAGTGGCTCAGGGCAAAGTTCAAAATTCGCTCGTAGGCAACCCCCACCACAAATAGTGAAAGCATTAGGCTGATGACAGCAATTTTTAGCTTAATTGACATGATTCAGTATCGAGGACCGATGAGCATATTGGTTGAGCGCAATGAGTAAAGTTCGTCGAGTGTTGGTCGAAATGTGCTCGTTAAATGTCGAAGCAGGTACGGCTACTGGAGCCCGGTGATTGCAAACACGCGTACCCTGCGCGTGATGCCAGTAATATTCAAGCCTGTTGGCGCTCGGCATCCTCCTCTCGAAGTCGAATTCGACTTTTGTTTTTGGGGTGCTTACCAACAAAGGGATCGTAGAATGCCCTGATTCTGTCCATGTCCTCGGTGATATTGCCTGTCAGATGGAAGGATAGACCCAGTCCCGCCTCCTTGTTGGGGTAGTCAAGATACCCGCACACAATAGGGACATCGGCGGCAAGGGCAATTCGATAGAAGCCAGATTTCCAGTATTCGGTAAACCCGCGGGTTCCCGAGGGTGGCACAACAAGCGCCAGACCCTGGGAGTTGTGGATACGGTTCGCGAGGTCCTCTACCAGGTTGTTGTTCTTCGATCGATCAACTGGAATACCGCCAAGGAACGTTAAGACGCTGCCGACAACCGGCAGAAACACGCTGTCCTTTACAAGCCATTGAATTGAAAGCCGAAAACTGTAAGCAGCACCCAGGAGAAAAAAGAGATCCCAGTTGCTGGTGTGCGGCGCGGCAATAATCAGCATACTTTTGCTGTTGGGGACACCCCCGGCAACACGCCAGCCTGAAATTCGAATAATGGTTTTGCCTAACCAGTGAGCGAAGGCATTGCATTTAGGTGCTGGGTAGTCATCAGCATCAATCATCGTTAGACGGCTCAAATTGTCAGGCCAATATGTTAACTAAAGCTGTCAAGGAAGTCAGATGGAATCTATTAGGACCGGCGGTAGGAAAGGGTGTACAGAAGGTCATCTCCGATGCTTATACTTACGTACTACTGTTTAACGTGCATAATTGCTGTACGGATAAGACCCATCAACAAGAGAATTGCTATGCCCAGCAAAATATTGCCCTCCCTGATCCTCTGTGTCGCATGTTCTACGCTACAGGCGGCTGATCTCGCTTCTGCCCGAAAAGCGGCTGAAAGCGGCGATGGTGCCGCGGCGCTGGATCAATATATGGAAATCCTTGCGGAATCACCCGGAAATCCAGAAGCGCTAGAAGCTGCTGCGAATCAGGCCATGGCCCTGGATATTCCAGAATTGGCCGCGGAACTCTGGGTCCAAAGAGTGGATCTTGCGGTCTCAACGGGAGACCGGGAAACCGCCCAGATGGGCAATGAAGTCATTAGTGCAATTTACGAGCGCTCCCCAGCCTGGGTTGAAACAGCCACGGCCCGCTCAGAAGCATTTAACGACGATCAGGCTGAGGCGCTGATTGTGATTGATGAAATGGCCGCGGAAGCCCAGAGCGCACTAGAAGCTGGTGACTATGAAAATGCCGTTGCCGCCGAGGAAGGTGCACTTCTGGTCGCACGGGATCTACTGGGTAACTCCCATGGCATCACCATTGGCGTGAACCGGGACCTGGGCTTCATTTACCGCCAGATTGGCATGGCCCAGGAAGCCGAAACCTACTATTCAGATGCACTGATTGCCGCGGAGGAAGTCCTGGGGGCGAATCATCCCACAACTCTAGAAATCCATGGTTTGATTGCAGAGCTTTATGCCGCGATGGGTTTAGCTGACGAATCCGCGATGATTGGCCAACTTGTTGTTAGTGGCTATAGCGAGGCGTTTGGTGCCAGTCACCCGCTGACGGTTGACGCCAGATTTGGTGTGATTAATCAGTTACAGGCTACCAATCAGTTTGAAACTGCGCTGATGGCTGCCGGGGAGCTGTGCGAGTCCATTGAAACTGCCTATGGCAGTTACCACCCCCAGGCCATTTATTGTCTGCAAACCACCGCGGGTATTCTGACGGTGATGGGACAACTTGCCGAGGCGGAAACCACCTACAGTCAGGTGATTGACCGTATGGGTGCGGTGAAATCAGATGTAGATGCCTACGTATTAAATGCGCTGCTCGAGATTGCAGAAATTTATCGAGTGCTTGGACGATATCAGGAAAGTAAAGATTTGTTGTCGGGGGTGATTCATACCGCGTTGTTAGTCGGTGACGTAGAACGAAGTTACACCGCAAAGTCTTATCTTGGCCGGGTCTTGAACAACGAAGGGAGCTACGACAAAGCGTTAGCCCTTACCGAAGAAGTCCTGGACTACGGCGTTGTTGCCTGGCAGTCCATCCCCGTGAATGTCTATAACACCTTGCTTGAGTTAGGTTCAATTTATCAAGCCCAGGGAAAGCTCGCTGACGCAGAGGCAACTTACAAGGAAGCTCTGCAGGGGTTGGTCGAATTGCTTGGGGATGCTCATCCTTCCAGTTTAGTCGCTCGAAACAATCTGGGCTTAATCTATGAGAAGAGTGGACTCTATGATCAAGCGGAGCCCATGCTCAAAGAAACCTTGAGCAAAATGGAACGTATTCTTGGCGAGGACAATGTCCAAACGCTAAATGTTCGAAATAATCTGGCATTGCTGTTCGAAAGCCAGGGTAATTTTCGAGAAGCCGAGCCCATGTATATTAAAAGCCTGGACATGATGATTGCGCTTTATGGCGAGGATCACACCAACACCAATGCTGTTAAAAACAACCTCGCCTACTTATATATGTTGATGGAGGACTACGACCAATCCTCAGAAATGTTTGAAGAGGTGCGGTCAAGTTGGACCACCATATTTGGTGAGAGTCACGCCAATACACTAAAAGCCACCAATAACCTCGGGCGGGTCTACAAACGTCAGGGCAAATTGGATCTGGCGGAAGAAAAAATTAGTCAGGCTCTGGCCCTACGGCAGGAGGTACTCGGCAAAGATCATATAGATGCAATTCGTTCGATGATTGACCTGGGTGGCGTTTATCTGGACCAGGAACGGTTTGATGAAGCGGCTGTGATCCTGACCGATGCTCTGGCGCTGGCAGAAAACCAACTGGGCAATCTACATCCCTATACTTTTGACGCCCTGAACTATCTTGCCAAAGTTAGGGAAGACATGGACCAGTTGCAGTCTGCAGTTGAGCTTAGAGAAGTGGGCTTTAACCGTCGTAGCGACTTCCTCGATACCATGTTGTGGACCACCGGTGAAAACGCCCGGGAAGGATATGTACGTTTACATCGTCCAGAATTTAACGACTACCTGAGCTTGCTGGCCAAGATCGGGGATGAAGAGTCGGCTCGGCGGATGATTGATGCGAGCCTGCAGAGGAAAGGCTTGTTGCTAAAAGTGACGTCTGAAATCCAACAGATTGCCACTATGACCACGGATCCCAAGCTTAAGGGGTTGGCAACGGAACTGGAGAGTGCGCGTAAGGAGTTGGCGGCTAAAACCCTGTCTGGCCCAACGGCGGAAACTAAAGATAATCACGTTCAAGTGCTGTATCAGCTAGAACAACGGGTGAACGAAATCCAGGGTGAACTCGGTCGAGCCAGCGTTCGTTTCCGTACGTCTATTGCCGGTAGCAGCGCCGAGCGTCTGACGGACGCCATGAAAAAGGATTCCGCGTTAGTGGACTTTATGGCCTATACCGACGACGGCGAAGCTAAATTGTTGGCGAGTGTTATTACCAAGCGGCGTAACAAGGTGGCGTTCCATCTGGTGCAATTTAGTGATCGAGAAGCCATCGAAAAGTCGGTGGCGCTTTATCGAGAATTTATTCAGGACGATCAGGTAGATGAAGACGAACTCGTCGAAGTTGGCATCGAAGCCTATGAATATGTCTGGAGTCCGCTTATGGACGTGCTGGGAGATTTAGCCCACGTTTATTTGATTCCTGACGGTTTACTTAATATTGCACCCTTCGGTGCATTAATGAGTCCCGACGAAGAATATTTGATCCAAACGACTGATCTGCAAATCCTCACCTCAGGGCGGGACCTGTTGCCGAGTGAGTATCGTCTGGCGCGGGGTCAGTATCTGGTCATGGCGGGCCCTGACTATGACTCGGAGGACGTTGTGAGTGACGAGGAGATACAAGTTGCCGCTGGCCGCCGGTCCGCAGCACTTAAACTTGGCATCCGTGGTGCTGGTACCGGATTGCGTGGTCTTAATTTTGCGCCACTTCCGGGTGCTGCAGAGGAGGGCAAGATTATTGTTGATCGGGTAGACGGTAGAGATACCGCGAATGATAATTTTTTCGGTAACAATGCCCAGGAGAAAGTTCTGGTCGACTTAACTGCTCCGCCAGAAGTGCTTCATGTTGCAACCCACGGTTTTTTCTTAAAACCCGATGACACACTCAGAAAACGTCTGCTTAAGGCCCAACGCGGTATGGAAGCACAGGTTCCACCACCTGGAGACAATCCACTGCTACGGGCTGGACTAGCCTTTGCTGGTATTAATACCAATGCCCAATTCCTTGGGGAAATCGAAACAACTAATGACGGGGTACTCACGGCCCTGGAAGTGTTGGATCTGAACCTGTCGGGTACCCGACTCGTGGTACTTTCTGCCTGCGAAACCGGGCTTGGCGAAATACATGAAGGTGAAGGTGTTTATGGTTTACGTCGTTCGTTTCAGGAGGCTGGAGTTGCCGAGGTAGTCAGTTCACTCTGGGAGGTTTCGGATGCGGGTACCCAGGCCTTAATGACAGATTTTTACGATCGTCTGCTTGCGGGTCAACCGGCTCGGGAAGCGTTGCGAGATACTCAGTTAGACATGATTGATTCGCCCCAGTGGGGCTATCCATATATTTGGTCGGCATTTATGATTGTGGGCAGCTATGAATCAGCCGGATTTAACGTCAACTAATGACCGATGAGACTCAGGAAAAACCAAAACCTCAATTCCAATTTGAAGCAACTAGAAATCTCGCTGGGTGGCTCGCCACTCAGCAGGTAAGTCTGGCTTTTACTACCTACCAAACCGGTAAGTTGTTTTTTGTCGGTTTACAGGACAATGGTCGACTTTCAATCTATGAGCGCACCTATAATCGGTGCATGGGGCTTTGTACCGACGAAGCGGCTGAAGTGCTTTATATGAGCAGCCTGTTTCAAATGTGGCGTTTTACCCCCGCGTTTAAAAAGGGCGCTGCCCACGAGGGTTACGATCGACTTTATATTCCCCAGGTAGGTCATACCACCGGCGACGTGGATATTCATGATATTGCCATTCGCCAGGATGGCTCTCCGGTTTTTGTCAGTACAATGTTCAGCTGCGTGGCAGAACTCAGCGACGACTTTAGTATTAACCCGATTTGGCAACCGCCCTGGATCAGTAAACTGGCAGCGGAGGACCGATGTCATCTGAACGGACTGGCGCTCGAAGATGGTGCGCCAAGATATGTCACCAGTGTCAGTCAAGCTGATGCGGTCGACGGCTGGCGAGAACACCGCGCTGGTGGTGGTGTGTTATTTGATATCAAGAATGATGATGTAGTGCTGGGTGGCCTGTCTATGCCGCATTCACCGAGAGTCTACCGCGGCAAGGTATGGTTGCTAGATTCCGGGACAGGCTATTTCGGTTACGCTGACGAGAGCGGTAGGTTTGAAAGGGTGGCCTTTTGCCCAGGGTTTCTCCGGGGTCTCGCATTTATTGGTAACTATGCGGTAGTGGGGATGTCCCAGGGTCGACACAACAAAACCTTCTCGGGTTTACCCCTGGATGACCATCTGGCGGAGCGAAAGACTGAAGGACGATGCGGAATCCAGATTATAGATTTGGATACGGGCGATATAGTCCACGGCATTCGCCTCGGCGGGATTGTTGAAGAACTCTACGATGTTGTAGTATTGCGAGGCGTTAAGCGACCAATGGCGCTCGGATTTATGTCCGATGAGATTCGTAGGGTGATCACGCTTCCTGAGAGCTGATATCCTGAACCGAAAGTATGTAAGAGTTTGTAAACCCAGGGGCAATTTGTTGTTGAAACTATTACAATTTCCCTTCTATCAACGTAGGAGGTTTGAGTGTCAGCACGCTTAACTATAGGAATGATGGCAATCTTGTTGGCGTCGGGTGCCCTTGCCCAGACCCTCGAAGAGGCCGTGCGTACCACGCTTCAAACTAATCCCGATATTTTGGCGAATCGCTACAACGTAGATGCAGCGGAAGATCTGGCTCGCCAGGCGAAGGCTGCGTACCTACCTTCGGTTGATCTGGTGCTGTCAGGTGGTAGAGAGAGTTCGAATAATACGACCACACGAGCTGTCGGTAGTGATGATTTACGCCTGACCCGCAAGGAACGAAGCCTAAAAATAACACAACTTCTTTATGACGGGTTTTCCACCAGAAGTTTAGTCGAGCAGCAAAGTGCATTAACTGAATCCGCAATCTCCCGGTTAGCAAGCGCCCAGGAAAGCATCGGCGTTCGAGCTGTTCAGGTTTATCTTGAGCTGATGCGTCGGAATGACGTGGTAAAGTTGACCAATGAAAATCTGGCTCACCATGATCGTACCCTAGGTAAGATCCGGGAACGGTTCGAGAACGGTGTCGGCACCCGAGTGGATGTTGTTCAGACCCAGGGTCGACGTGCTCAATCAAAAGGCAACGTGCTACTTGCTGAACGTGATGCGAGAAACGGCATTGCTGAATTTTTTAGAGTTGTGGGTGAGAACCCTTCAGAGTTGAGCTTACCTGGTCAGATCTCAGGGTTGCCTTCCAGTCTAGAGGAAGCCATTGCGACGGCAATGCTAAATAACCCTGGTTTACTTGCTGCAAAGTCTGATCTTGATGCCGCTGTGGCGGCACAAAAACAAGCCCGGTCCGCCTACCAACCTCGTTTTGATCTGGAGGTCGGAGCAACTCGAAATGATGATACCGATGGTACAATTGGCAACAACGACGATGAGACCGCCGTCATCCGTATGACCTATAACCTTTATCGGGGTGGTGCTGATAAGGCCAGAATTAATGAAACTCAGGCCCGGGAATTTGCTGCGAGGGAAACCGTCCGGAGCGTTCAGCGAGGCGTAGCAGAAGATGTGACATTAGTCTGGAATGAATTAGAAGACATTCTGGTACGGCTTGAGTATTTGGAAGCTCATGTGAAGTCTACCGAAGAAGTGCTCACGGTTTATAACGAACAACTCAGCCTGGGTAAGCGAACACTGCTTGACCTGTTGGACGTTCAAAATGAGTTGTTACGTGCAAATATCGCCTATATATCGGGTCAGTACACGGCCACCATCGCCCGCTATCGGGTACTCGCAAGTACCGGTCGACTGCTGGACGCAATGGGTATGTCTACCGAAAATTGATCTACTGTATTGCCAGCTGGCATGCAGTATCGGCCCTGTAAAATGATTTGGAAATTCCAGATTAGATAAGGTTTAATGGCCGACCCCTCTCTCATGCCTTTTTGGCAAAACCCTTATTATTCAGATAGATATGATTGGTGTAGGACTAGATTTCGGAACCTCAAACTCCGCCGCCGCCTGGTTTGATGGCGAGACACTGCATATGGTGCAGTTAGAACCGCCCTATGAAATTATGCCGACGGCAACCCATTTGAATCGGGAACTCAAAACCCGCACGGGTCGAGCCGCCGTCAACCAATACATCGAAGAAAATCGCGACCGCATGGTCGAATTGACACCCGAAATCGTCGCAAAAGCTCAGATGTTGACCGAGGAGAGAAACCCAAATGATGCCAGCTCCGAGCATGAGGTGACGACCAGTAATGTCTATGGCAAAGCCGTTATTGATAGAGGTATGCAGGGGCGGCTCTTCCAGGGCGTAAAAAGGTTACTGGGCAATCCTTCAATTAAGCGTCTTATGGTCTTTGATCATCCCTTCAGGTTGGTTGCCCTGATTACGCCAGTTCTGGTCCACATTCGCCAGGCACTGCTAAAGGCTGTACCCACGCAGAATTTTGATGTGCATTTTGGCCACCCGGTTCAATTTGAGGGACACGGGGATCATAAAAATGATCTGGGTCTGTCGCGGCTTACCGAAGCCAGCGAATATGCGGGCTATCAACAAATATCATTCTATCCAGAACCCGTTGCCGCCACCCTCAGCTATTTGCACGAGGACGGTGGAGCATCAGACGGTGTTGTTCTAACGGTAGACTACGGGGGTGGTACCCTTGATCTGAGTGTTGTGCGTTTTAATGGGCTGGAATTTGATGTGCTGTCCACTGCCGGGAGGCCCATCGGCGGAGATCACATTGATCAACTGATGTTCAAAGAGCTTCTCTTTCCGCTCCTGGGCAAAGGAGAAATCTGGTCACGGATGCGGGACGGAACACTGGTTGAAAATCAATTTCCTTTTGACGAGTTTGAGGACAAGTTGCTCAATTGGGCTGTGACCTACACGCTCAATCAGAATCACTATCGCAGTAAGATCGCAGACTGTGTAAAACAGGGTGGTGAAGCGGCAGAAAAATTTCGCCGTCTAGATGATTTAATTGCTCACAATCAAAGTTATCGAGTATTTCAGGCGATCAAACAAGCCAAAGCAGATCTCTCCCATATGGAGGAGACGGTGTTGGATATCCCGGAGTTGGATGTGTCCTTGCCATTCTCCCGGCCACAATTCGAAGCCATGCTCGCTCCCATGTTGGCGCAACTCTCCGCGGTCACCGATGAGGTCCTGGAATTGGCTGGGCTCAAAAACACTGACATTGATGTGGTGATTCGAACCGGCGGTTCTTCACTTATCGCTGCCGTTAGGGGGCAATTGGAAGATCGATTTCCCGGCAAGGTTACCGAACATGATCCCTTCACATCCGTTGCTGCGGGGTTGGCCATAGCAAGTTATCACAACCACCAGTTCGAGATACTGCGCCGGGAATGATGCGGCGACCGCTCCTCGTTAGTATTGTCGCTGGCTTGCTCACACTGGGAGTAAACGATGCGGCGGCGGGGTTTGAATCTTTTGTTATAGAAACCGGGTCGGGCTTAAGCCAAACATTACTGACGGCAAACGATCGCCTGTATGTTTTTACGGTTGATGCTGATGGCCAGCGTTCTTACCGAGTAGGTGAGCGGGAAGGTGGTTATGTCCCAGCGCCTAAGTCCATCCCGGTTGCTGAAAACGCTATTTTTGTTGATAAGCTGACAACACCTTCCGGTTCAGTGGTAGTGCTGCTATATCCTGGAGAGGTCAAAAGGTTAGATACCGATCAGTCTTTATTGAGCTTCGAGAGTATTTACAACGTTCCAGTTGTTGATGCTCTACCACGGTATGACGCATTTCGAGATGTGAACGATGATGGCCTTGATGATTTTTTGATTCCATCCTTTAGGGGCTACCATCTCGCGGTCCAGCGTAAAGATGGCACATTTGCACCTGCGGTCAGTTTAACGGCTGTCCCAGTCATGGAAATCTCCTACAACAATCACCCCTGGTATCAGGCGAAGAGTTTATTCCGGGCGGATATGAACCTTGACGGGCGCAAAGATCTGGTGCTCTGGGACCAGGATCACTTTGCGGTTTATCCCCAACTGCCTTCGGGAGAATTTTCGCCGACTCCCTTTATGATTGCTTCCACCGTAGCGGTGGATTTTGACAGTGTGGATGGGATGTCAGTGAGTCTTTCGAACCAGGATCAGTCAGATAAAATTGTCTTGGTGGTGCATGGAATTGATGACTATGACGGCGACGGTGTGCCAGATTTGATGACCATGCAGGTCAAGAGCGAAGGGGTGTTTCGAAAAACCACAACATTTTCGCTGCACCCAGGCGTAGCAACGGACAAGGGGCATGTTGTTTTTGCTACAGAACCCACTTCAACTATCGAGTCAAATGGCATTCAGTATGAAATGCAAGCCAGGGATCTGGATGGTGATATGGATCTTGATCTTGTTGTGTCTTCGGTGGAATTAGGTGTGGGAAAAATCATCGCGGCATTGCTGACCGGCTCAATCAAGATTGAACTGGGTTTCTACACCATGGACCTTGGCTTGTATTCCCCAAAGCCAGTTGCTACCCGTGAAATTACCGCCACCTTTAGCCTTTCCACCGGTGAGTTCTGGCTACCGGCGGTCATTATCAGGGACATTGATGGTGATGGCCGGGATGATCTGCTGTTGCAGGATGGCGATTCCCAGGTCAATATTTTTGCCGGTGAACCCAAGCGGCAGCTGTTTTCATCGAATGCCCAGAATATTGAGTTACCCATGCCGAGGGAGCCGGACCTCATCGAAGTTACGGAGATTAACGATGACGGTATTTCAGACCTACTAATCCGAATCCCACCTCCGCTAGGTCTCACCGATGGACAGCATCGAGTTGCCATGCTTTTATCTAAACGGTTGTTATCTAAAGAGCCTTTAGCTAAAAGGCCGTTATCTACAGAGGTGATATCGGAAAAATTGCCGCCCCTTTAAACCAAATCCCGTAAACTGCCATCTAACTAACAACTAATGTATTCAGGTACCCGGTGACTGAAGCGATATTGGCCCCGCCGATACTCGATGAGAAGGAACTTGAGCGAGCGCGAGAGCGGGCGCTGGTCGACCGTGCCCGACAAAACGATACGCTAGCCTATGAACGGCTCTATGAGATGCACATTGGCCGAGTGTTTGCCCTTTGTACCCGGCTCTGTAACGACCGGGATATGGCAGAAGATCTTGCCCAGGAGGCATTTGTCCTGGCCTGGCGGAAACTAGACAGTTTTAGAGGTGATTCCGCATTCGGCAGTTGGTTGTATCGAATCACGACCAATACGGTGCTCAGTTATCTCCGGAAACAAAAACCTTTCCGCAATATGTTGGATATTGATGACATCGAGGAGCAGGGTCAAAAGGAGGATATTGGCCTTCGAATGAGCCTCGATGAAGCTATCGCGGGCTTACCCGACGGTGCCAGAGCTGTTTTTGTGCTCTATAGCCTTGAGGGGTACACCCACGATGAAATTGCTGACTTGCTGGGCATTGCCCAGGGCAGTAGCAAAGCCCAATTACACCGTGCCAGACAGCTTTTACAGGCAAAATTGAAAACCGAAGAGACCGGTTAAACCTTTACCACTGATATTGCGTCCAAATCACTATGAACGATAAGACCGATCAAAATGTAGACAGTAGCCCAGGCGGCGACCAACACGCTGACCTAAGCCCTGCGTGGGAAATGCAGTTGGCCCGAGAGGTCAGGGCATTGGATAGGGAAATTCAACCTGAGCGTAACCTTTGGCCTGGTATAGAGCGAAAAATCGAGGCATACCCCCAGCCGAAAAACGCCGGGTTTTCGCTCAATTGGATGCAATTTGGTATGGCCGCTAGCGTTCTCATGGCATTTTCAGCACTGGTGCTCAATCTGACCGATTTTCGACCTGAAACGGGTGCGTTGGCGTTTGATCAATCCCGCCCAGGGACCCTCGAAACCATGCAGGTTGAATACCTCAAGACACGGGATCCCTTAGAAGAGCTGTTTGCTGAAACAAACCGTGATCTGGCTCCGGAGACACTCGAAGAGCTGTATCGAAATATTGAGATTGTGGCGCAGGCTCGAACAGAGATAGAAAGCCAGGTGCGAAAGGACCCAACCAATCGTCGCCTGGTTGAACAGCTAATGCGGATTCATGAACGGGAACTAGAACTTTTAAAACAGGATTTCTCGAAGCCCTCCAGATCAATGTGATCGGATAAAGACGAGACCAGGATCAGACTATGAAAAAACCGATTTTTTTGTCCATGGCACTTTTGCTCAGTCTGGGGACTAGCCTCGCTTTTGCGCAGGAGTCTGTGAACGAGACAAAAGACGCCAGATCCGACGGCTATGTACGGATTAATGTTGTGCGTGGTGAAATAGAAGTTGTCGGGTGGGATAAAAACGAAGTGAGCGTTGTTGGTAGCCTTGATGAGTCAATGGATGAATTTATTTTTGATGTGAAGGGTAAAGAAACTGTAGTTGCAGTGAAACTTCCCCAGCGCCTTAACAGTTGGTGTTGTGAACAGGAAACCAGCCTTGTGATCAAGGTACCAAAAAAAAGCAATGTGACGATCTCTTTGGTCTCCGCTGAAGCTGAAGTCAGCAATATTCATGGTGGCTTGGAACTCGGTGGCGTCAGTGGTGAACTGAAGGTTGAGAAGGTTTCGGATCGGGTTCGCGTGACCAACATTAGTGGCGAAGTCACGCTTAGGGAAGTGGATGGTCGCGCCAGGGTTAAGACGATTAGTGGCGATATTGTCGCCTCTGAGATTTCCGGACCTGGTGTCTTCAGTTCAGTCAGTGGTTCTATTGTGGTATCTAAATCCAACGATGAGTTGGACCTGGAGTCTGTCTCAGGGGATATTGAGGTGACCCGTAGTATGGTCAGTTCCATTCGTGCAAATTCGGTTTCTGGAGATGTTGAGCTCGATGCGGAAATGCTTGAGGGCGCGTCGGTTGAATGCGACACCATGAGCGGATCCGTACGCATCTCACTCGGTGGTAAAATTGATGCACGATTTGACGTTCAAACCGGTTCAGGTCGAATTCGCAACCGGATTACCGGCGACAAACCGAAGAAGTCCAAATATGTCCGGGATGAAACGCTCCGTTTTAGTGTCGGTAGCGGTAAGGGTGAAGTGATTGCTTCTTCAGGCTCCGGTGACATTACGCTTAACAAGTAATGTCACTAGGTTAGCGGGAGCCGAAGCTCCCGCCTGATCTAGCGAGTGGGTTAACAGCGCTGCCAGGCTCTAAAGCCGATTGCCTTCGCTATCAATTAAGATTGCTTTGCCATATCCCAGTCCATCTAATTTTTCCGCTACGGTCTTTTTATCTCCTACAACGACCCAGACAAGACTGCCAGGGTGAACCACCTTTGCTGCCGCGGCGGTGACATCCTCCTCGGTTACGCTGCGAATCGTATCGGCATAGGTGTCGTAATAGTTTTCAGCTAGATCGTACTGCACTATTTGGGACAGAGAGCCTAAAACAGCACCGCCGGTTTCCCATTGACCGGGTAGGGATAGGGTATTGTTTCGCTTGGCTTTAGCTAACTCTTCCGTGGTGATCGGCCGGTCGGTTTTATAAGCGGTGAGTTCTTTCATCATTTCAGACAACGACTCTGCGGTTTTATCCGACTGCACGTTGGCAATTCCGTAGAAGAATCGCTGCCCTCTGGCGTTGACGATGCCTGTTCCAGCACCGTAGGACCAACCCTTGTCTTCTCGAAGGTTCATATTGACCCGTGAAGTTGAAGCGCCACCTAGAACTTCATTCATCAAGATCGTGGGAATCTCAATTGGATTAGACTTTGGTGTTGTCACATGGCCGCCAATGATGACCGATTGCACAGACTCTGGTCTGTCTATCAGGTATATCGTGGGTTTTTCGGCTCGCTTGACGACGGAGATATTCTTGCTTGGCACCTCACCTTGTTTCCAAGCGGCAAAGCGTTTTTCTAACATGGGTTGAATCGAGTCCAACGAGGTATCACCCACGACAATTAGCGTCGAATTGTTGGGTTTAAACCAGGTGTCATGAAACCGTTGTAGATCTGTGACCTTAATATTTTCAACGGTCTCGATTGTACCCGAGCCGGAAAATGGATTGCTGTAGGCATGCCCTGCACCGTAAACCAGGCGGGGAAAGACTCTGAGTGCCATGCTTTGTGGTGAGACCTGCTCTCGTTTGATGGCGTTTATCTGCTGTGTTTTGAGTCGATCCATCTCCTTTTCCGGGAAGGCTGGATTCAAGATCACATCAGCGAAGATATCTAAAGAATCCTCCAGGGTAGTGGTCAACGACGTCAGGCTAACAATTGATGTGTCGAGGTTAGAGCCGGCACTGAGACCTGCACCTAACATGCTGAGCTGCTCGTTTATTTCAAGCGACGTCCTGTTTTCAGTACCTTCATCCAGCATGTTCATGGCCAGGCGTGCCAGTCCAGGTGATGTGAACTGATCCGAAGCATAGCCTGCGTCGATCGATAACATCATCTGCACAACAGGCACAGCGGAACGTTGTGCGACGATGACGTTCATGCCGTTACTCAGAGTGGCTCGCTGATAAGGTTCAAAACTGACATCGGGTGCTTTTCCAGGTTCTGGGATGGCGCTACGGTCGACGTTTGTTACCTGGGTCGATAATTTCGGGAAAGGTCTAATCTCTAACTGATACAGTCCGTCGGATAACCATTTTTTGGCTGTGTCTCGAAGTTGATTGCGGGTCGCATTCTTGATCCAGTCAAGTTCCATTTTATAGTGGGCAGGATCTCCGGTATAAATATAGTTGGAGGCAAGGATGTCTGACTTACCACCAAACCCACCGATGGATTCCATGCCACGAACAAACCCGCTAATGGTTTGTATTTTGACCCGCTCTAGCTCTTTTCGAGTGGGGCCTTTTTCGAGGAACCGGTTTAATTCCTCGGTGATAATCTGATCGACCTTTGCTTCAGCGACACCGGGATTAATTGTTGCTGTTATTTCAAAGGTCCCCGCAATTTCGCCAGCCGAGGTGTAGGCGCTGACCGATGATACAAGCTGCTCATCGTAAACGAGTCGCTTGTACAATCTGGAACTCTTGCCGCTGCTCATCACCGAGGCAACTAAATCGAGGTAGGTTGTGTCGAGGGTACTGTTACCTTCAATATTCCACGACTTCAGCAACATGGTCTCGGAAACACGATCGTAGCTGATTTCTTTCTGGGTGCCGGTCAGCTTGTTGACCCATTGCTGGTGCTTTGTCAGGGGTGGGCCCGATTCGATCGAGCCGAAATAGTGTTCTACTCTTGCTTTAACTTGCATGGTATCGATATCACCGGCAACAACCAGGACAGTATTATTGGCGCCGTAATACTGCTTAAACCATTCATGTACGTCTTCGACGGTTGCCGCCTCAAGGTCATCCATTGAACCGATAGTGGTCCAGGAGTAGGGATGTTCATAGGGATAGATGCTGCTGTATTGAATTTCTGCAGCATGACCATAGGGCGCATTTTCACCCTGACGCTTTTCGTTTTTGACCACGTCTCGCTGTTCATCAAGCTTATCCTGGGTAATGGCGCCGAGGAGGTTACCCATTCGATCTGACTCTAGCCAAAGGATGCTGTCCAGGGCATTTTTTGGGACGTTTTGAAAATAGTTGGTTCGATCTTTATTTGTGGTCCCATTAAGGGTAGTGGCGCCTAGGTGTTCGGTGGCTTGAAAGTAATCATCATCAAAATTTTCACTACCGTTAAACATCAGATGTTCAAAAAGATGCGCAAAACCGGTTTTGCCTCGTACCTCGTCTTTAGATCCGACGTGGTACCAGACGTTAACGGCCACGATGGGTGCTTTATGGTCCTCGTGGACAATGAGGGTGAGGCCGTTTTTGAGCTTAAAGACCTCATGGGGAATATCAACATTTAGGTCAAAGGGATCACTCGCTGCAAGGGCTGAATGTGAAACCAGGCAAAAACTAAGTAGCCAAAGCCTTTGCAAGATGGAGGTTTTCATGGACGTTGGCCTTCTTAGGTCAGTGAGAGTTTGTCGGTCGAAATAGGGCTAGTGTAGTGTATAAGATGGGTTCAGTTGAACCCATGGTGGGTTCAACCGAGGGTAAAACGTGCCAGTTGAGCTTTAGTTGAGCTTTTTGGCTTTCCAATATTTTGTGCCCTGCAGCGTTGCCTGGAGGGCGAGTCCGTTCTCGGTGAGTTGATAAAGTGAAACGCCGTTAACCACGGTCGCAGAAAGGCTGCGTTCGTCGCCCTTGTCTCCAGATTTTGCCGCGGCATCAGCCTGGCCAGAAAAATCCCAGCCATATTCTATAAAGGTTTTCATGGCATCTCGATTATGGAATACAAATACCCCGCGGAAGTCTTTGACGCCCAGGCCTATGCCTACCCCGGCGGAACCCATGTACATGTAGGTGTTTTCACCTGAGTGATTATCGTGGACAACACCCTGTCCGCCGCCGGCGGAAAAAAGGACAAGATTGATGCCGATATTGGTAAAAACGGCATAGCCTTCAGCGTTCTTTATTTCTGATTTTGTGGATGGCTTCTCGAGGTATAGTCGTTCCAGAACTTCTGTACGCATATCCAATATTTTTTGTCGTTTATTCTCGGCGCTGTCGGCACTGGCGTAGGTAGGCATCAGCGTGAGCGTTGCAATAAGCATGGATAGCACGACGGAATGTTTCATTTTGACCTCAATTCTAGCTGGCATAATGCCACGCGTGTCTGATTATAATAACGCAGTTGCCGTACGATATGTTGTGCAGTCCGTCGCGGTACTTCCATAGAGCATGCTTTCGACAAATTCTTATATTTGACACTTTTGAAAGCGCTTTAAAACGCTTTTTTGAGCGCTCTTTAATTGAAGAAACAGGAAATGAATTTGAATCGATTTAGTTTTTCTGGCGCAAATGCGTTGTTATCAGGTGTCGCACTCGGAGATCCCGCGTCGCCACCTCTTGTGATGGTCCATGGTATGCGTGACCACGCACTGGGTCTATTTGAGGTTATGGAGCGTTTGGCTGAGCAATACTATGTGATCGCGCCGGACCTTCGTGGTCATGGTCATAGTGAAAAAACCAGCACCTATACAATGGTGCAATTTGTTGCGGACCTAAAGGCGCTGTTTAATCACTTGAAAATTGAACGGGCAACGGTAGTCGGGCATAGCCTGGGTGGCCACATTGTGCTGCGATTTGCCGCCAGCTTCCCTGATCTTGTGAGTAAACTGGTGTTGCTAGATGGGCTAGGCCCCCCAGGACAACAAACTGACCCATTGCAACTTGTTGAGCGATTCCGAGAAGGGGTTGAACTGGTGATGGGCATCACGGGCGAACGGAGACAGATTTCTGATATCGCCGATGCCGTGACTCGATTGCGTAGAAACAACCCAAAGATGTCGGCTGCATTAGCGCAAATGGTTGTCGAGCAGGGTACGGAACCTCATCCTGACGGCGGTATCCGTTGGCGTTGGGAAAGTGCGGTCAACATGATCTGGCATACGTTTTCCCAATCGGAGTCCGAGGACTTGTTTGCCCTTATCAAGTGTCCGGTGCTAGTGGTAACCGGAGAGCATAGCTTGCGCTACTGGACGGACATGCGGCCACAGCTCAATGACCCTGTGTTCTATAGCGAGGAATTGGCTCGCCGGGTGAGTTTATTTGGCGATGCCCAGCAGGTCACGATTGCCGGTGCTGGGCATATGTTGCATTACGATCAACCTGGCCTGGTGCAAGATACCTTAGTCAATTTTATCAGCTAACCTCACCGGACTTGAGGACTGGAATTCCGGAATCTTCATCGTTCTGGGTGAGTAACGCCGGATCAATTGAGCTATCTAGTCCCCAAAAATGCAGCCAGTCTTCAAGCATCAAATATAAGCTCGGGACTAAAAACAGTGTAATAACGGTTGCAAACAAAACCCCAAATGCCAGGGAGATGGCCATTGGAATAAACATAAAGGTTTCTGGGTCCTGATTCGACATTAGCGGTACAAGACCCACAAAGGTCGTTACGGAGGTCAAAATGATCGGGCGGAATCGTGCGACCCCCGCTGTTGTGACGGATTCAAAGGTGGAAATGCCGAGCCGCCTCTGCCGGTTGATGTAGTCCACCATCACAAGGGAAGCATTTACCACAACTCCCGAGAGGGCAATGATGCCGAGTAAGGAGAAGAAAATAAGATTCCAGCCCATTAGGAAGTGTCCGACAATAGCGCCCACTGCGCCAAATGGGATCACACTCATAATCACTAGCGGTTGCATGTAGCTCTTTAGCGGGATTGCGAGTAGCGCAAAGATAATCAGCAGGGATAATGGGACGGTTCTTGCCATACTTGCAGTTGCCTCGGACCGTTGTTCTTGCTCGCCGCCGAGTGAGTAGGAAACCCCCGGGTGCTCTGCATTTTGGCAGGGGTTCTCTTTATTGTTGAAACTGGAACCGGTTCTACAAATAGACTTCTGGACCGCACTCATCACTTCTTCCGGCGTAACAATGCTGCGATTGATGTCACCGACAACCTCTACGACTCGTTGCCGGTCCTGTCGCTCGATGGAAGAGTAGCCATTGCCGTAGGTAATATCTGCAACGGACATAAACGGTACTTCGATACCGTCGTTTGTTCTGATTCGCATTTCTTCTAGATTGCCGAGGGAGTGGCGTTCTGCTTCAGGGTATCGAACCATGACCCGAACGTCGTCTGAGTCCCGTTGTATACGTTGAGCTTCTTCACCATAAAATGCCTGTCGAACCTGTCGAGCAAGGTCATTCAGTGAAATGCCAAGTGGCTTAGCACTCTCTCGAATATCTAGTTTTACTTCCTGTTTACCAGCGCGGAAGGAATCCGATAGATCAAGCACGCCTGGATAACGGGCCAATTCTTCACGAAGGCTTGCGGCTGCCAAACGTAGTTCCTCAACGTCTCGGCCTTTTAACTTGATCAACAGAGGCTGACCGGCACTAAAAGAACTGGCGTTAAATTGAAGTTCGACGGCGTCGGGGATAGCGCCAACTTTTTCTCTCCAGCGGTCGGAGATCTGGGTTGCCGTCATGCCATTTCGTTGCTCGATGGGAACCAGCTCCAACACTACCTCGGCTAGATGACTGCCCCCGGCGCCGCGGCTAGGGGGACCACTACTACGGGCTGCATTTGATCCGATTGATGCAAGAATATTTTTGAATGCACTATGCCCACCTTCGAATCCAAGCTCGCCATCTAGTTGGCGACCGAGTTCCCGCGCTGCATTTTCTATTTGTTTAGCTCCGGCCTGGGTGACTTCGACGTTAATGCCTTCGGGCATTGTCAATGTTGCATAGATTCGGTCACCGTCTACCGCAGGGAAAAACTGAAAAATGACCCTGCCGCTTGCGATGAGTGCTATGGCAAGAATCAGCACAGAAGTAGCCACGGCCCATGTCACCCAACGCCACTCAAGTGTTTTGATTAGCGTGGGCTGATAAACATTTTTTGCAAAATTAGTCAGACCATCAGCAAAGAAGCTTTGAAATCTGATCCACTTTTTAACAAATTGGCTGTTCGACAATAAGTAGTTTTCTGTTTTTCTGTGGGCCAGGTGAGCCGGTAAGATAAGTTGTGATTCAAGAATACTAAACGCCAGGCAGATTACGACAACCCAACCAATAACAGAGAAAAACTCACCCATTCTACTGCCCATAAGCAGGATCGGTAGGAACGCGGCTACCGTGGTCAGTACGCCGAATATGACGGGTACACTGACTTCAAAGGTGCCATTGATCGCTGCTTCGCGATGATTTCGATCAGTAGTTTCGTGGCTAAAGACTCGTTCTCCAACCACAATGGCATCATCTACGACAATTCCTAACACCAAAATAAAGGCGAGGACCGTAAGCGACGATATGTTAATTCCGAATAGGGGAAATGCCCAGAGCGCACCCAGTACCGCAATTGGAATACCTGCCGCTACCCACATGGCAACCTTAAAGCGAAGGAACAAAGTTAGAATCAGTAATACCAATGCCAGGCCAGCGTAGGCATTTTTTGTCAGGGCTTCGATGCGTCGGTTCAATGCCTGGGACTCATCAATCCAGACAGTCAGTTCCAGCCCTTCAGGTAGGGTGGGTCGAATTCTTTCAATATATTGTTTGACTGCTTCCGCTGAGGTAATCGTATCTTCGTCACCGACCCGATAAACCGTAATCATCATGGCAGGGTCTCGATTAAAGGTGGCGCTGCCGTACCCCTCTTCGAAACCGTCATTAATTGTCGCGACCTCGTCCAGGGTGATATTGCTACCGTCGGGGCGAGTTAAGACCACAATATCTCGAAACTCATCACCGCGATAAGCCTGCCCCTTGCTTCTAAGCAGAATCTCACCACCTTCGGTTTTGATTGAACCACCTGGGAGGTCAAGGCTCGCGGACCGAATGGAATTTGCAACGGACGATAAGGTCAGGTTGTACTGACGCAGGGTGTTTTCACTCACCTCAATAGAAATTTCATAGTCTCGAGCGTAGTTCACTCGCACCTGAGAAATGCCATCTAATGCGGAAATATCATCTCTGATCTTGTCGGCGTTTGTCTTTAGAGTGGTTTCATCGGTCTTACCTGAAAGTGCAACCAAAATAGTCTGGCCGTTAAAGGCCAAAGCGGAAATGATGGGTTTCTCGGTTTCGGTTGGGAAGGTTGAGATTCCATCCACCTTACTCTTAATCTCATTTAATACTTTGCCATCATCGGCACTGGATTTGAGTTCCATGATGACGGTACAGGCACCCTCATTTGCGAAGGATTGAATGCGGTCGATCCCTTGAACACCTTCAACGGACTCTTCTATACGGATACAAACTGCTTGCTCCACTTCCTCTGGAGCTGCACCGAGATAGGGTACGGTTACCTGTACCACACCAGGCTCAATACTGGGAAATTCTTCTCGGTGCATAGTGCCAAGACTGATAGCGCCGCCAACCAAGAAAATAAACATCATAAGGTTTGCGGCAACAGGGTTGTCGACAAACCAGGCAATAATCCGTTCCATACTGCGCTCCTAGCCCTGGCTTGGCATGGGCTTCACGCGCATGCCGTCTATCACGGTTTGTATGGGAGAAAGGTTGACTGTGTCACCTTGCTTTAGACCTCCGCTAATAATCACGCTGTCCTTTTCAAAGCGAAGTAGTTCGACATCGCGATATCTGAGACGGCTCTGATCATCAACAATAAGGACTTGATTTTGATTGCGCAGTGCGGCGCGGGGCAATACAACTACGTTATTGGCTAATCGCCCCTCTATTGATGCGTTAACGAAAAGACCAACCGGAAGGCTGGGCTTGCCGTTTTCTTTGTCTTCCTCGACTCTCACGACGGCGTTGACCATGCGTGTGCGTGTATCAATCTCAGCTTCCGTACGGACCAATTTGCCAATCCACTCGTAATATTGACCGCCGTAGTGGGTGGACAATGTAACGTTTGCCTGGTTCTCGATAGGTAGTTCTCCGCGCACGCCTAATGGCAGATCGAGAAATGCTAACTGGTTGTCCGCGAGGGGAACGCGAACTTCGACGGAATCCGCTGCATAAATGGAGCCGACGGCATTACCGCGGCTAATAAATTGACCAACATCGACGTTCTTAGTTCGGACGAGTCCCTCGTAGGGTGCCCGCAATTCTGTTCGTAATAAATCCCGTTCTGCCTGTTGTAGTGTTACCCGGGCTTCCGTTACGGCCGCTTCCGAGACGCGTTTTGCACGGATTGCACTTTCTAAAGAGGCCTGGCTAGTCAGGTTATCTTTGACGAGTTTTTGCTGACGTTCCATTTCAAATCGGCTGTGCTCTGCTTCTGCCTCGGTCCGCGCAAGTGCCGCACGACTTCGTTCTACACTCGCTTTGAGATCCCGTGAATCTAATCGAAGCAAAACGGCATTCGCTTCAAAAAAACCGCCGGGCACCAGGTTTGGTGATATCCATTCGACCCGTCCGGAGACCTCGGGTATCAATGCGCTTTCGGTCCTGGGGGTCACAGTGCCCTGGGATCTGACTTGAAGCCTGATGTCTTCAATATTAATGCTTTGTACTCTAATGGCGGTTGAAACCAGCTCGGGTTCAACCTGTTGAGCGGTAGGAGCAGTAGCCAACAGCGCATAAGCCATCAGCATGGCAACAAATAGAACTGCAACGGTGAGCAGACCTTTGGCGACGTTATTCATGAGTAAGACCCTCGGCGGAATTGGTCATCGGAGTAGGTGATAATGCGTTTTGGATACGATCGTTAATCGAATCGAAGTGTTCATTGATGGTGCTGGCGACACAGCGGCTGTCGCGTGTCGTGAGGCCCTGCGCCAATTTTTTTAAGGTTTCCAGTTCTTGGTCATAGTCGATATTAAGCTCAACCTTGGGTCGGGCTTCGAGTCGGTTAATTAACTGTGTTTTGAGGCCATTCAAAATCAATCGTAAAACCAGATTATTGTTTACCTGGGCAAACAGGGTGGCAAGGTCGCGCCAGCCTTGATGTTGTTGTTCAGGATCTTGAACGTTGTCAGCTAAGGTCTGAACAATGCTTTGCATTCGCTCAAGTTCATCGGTGCTGGCTCGCTGCACGGCGGTTCGGGCTGACATCGAGATCAGAGCGCCAAGCACTTCGAACAAATGGCCAACAAGGGCGGGGTCTGGATTTTCCTGGAGGTCAACCAATGGCCCGAGTACTGATAAGCTGGCATCTTCTATGGGGACAACTCTCACTCCGCCTGGAGTAATAGTGGCGATACCGAGCTGCTCGAGTTTTTTTAAGCCTTCTCGAATACCGCCACGGCTGGTTTCGAACCGAACGGCGAGGTCCCGCTCCGAGGGCAAGCGTTCCCCTGGGCGGTACTGGCCGCGAAGGATTTCATCCCGCAGAATGGCTGAGATATCTTCGACCTTTGATCGAATGGGTGGTTCAGGTGCGTTCATAGGTAAGATCTAATGTTTTGAATTGGTCATACCAAATCGGCCGTACCAATTTGGCGGGACCGAATTGGTAAGACCGGTTTGGTCAGACCAGAATTATAGTGGAGTATGATGACAACACAAGTTTTTTATGGAAAAGAAAGGTACTCAGGTGCCTGCTAATCGGATTGCATCGGTGATTGAAACCGGTTTTAGTGCCTATCGAGACGAATTTGCCGCTGTGACGCGGGCTGCCCGGGATCGTTTTCGACGGAGAGCCTGGTCCGAGGTGCAACTCGCATCCCTGCAACGTATCAAGCTGTATCGGACCTATTCTGATCAGATGGCAGCCCAGGTTGAACGGCTGCTGGCTCAACAAACTCTGGATCTAGAGGATTGGCATGATGCCCGGGATCGATATGTTGAGCTTGTAGCGCATCGAACGGATGCTGAACTGGCGGGGACCGTGTTCAATACCATCTTCAGGCGCACCCACCTCCACGAGGGCATTGATGAACGCTTTGCTTTTGTTAATCACGCCATACCTTCTCCCTCGGCAACGGAGCCCCTTCGCCGGTTCGAGTCGACCGAAGGTCTGGAGGTGCTATTGCAGCAGGTTTTTGCCGGTGTGGATCTCGGGGCGGACTTTGAGGATGCCAATCGTGATATTGAGCTGATTGCCGAGACCATGAAGAGTCTGATTCCGCTGCTGCGCAACTCTACGGAGCGGTTAATCCAAATAGAATTGCTCGAATCGGTGTTTTACCGAAATAAGGGCGCTTACTTAATTGGCCGTATGACCATCGAGGATCACGTGTTCCCCCTTGCTGTGCCGATTCTGAACAGTCGTGATGGGCTTTATGTAGACACCATTATCTGGAATGAGAATGATCTGAGTACCATATTCAGTTTTACTCGATCTTACTTTTTTGTTGATATTCAATCGCCCAAGGCAATGGTCAACTATCTCAGTGACCTCCTGCCGCGTAAGAAAACCTGGGAGCTCTACACCAGTCTGGGTTACTACAAACATGGTAAAACGGAATTTTATTCTGATTTTCTCGCCCACCTGGAAAAATCCAGTGACCAGTTTGTGATCGCTGAGGGTATCAAGGGGATGGTGATGACCGTGTTTACGTTGCCGTCCTACCAAACCGCTTTTAAGATTATTAAAGACAAGTTTTCTCCTACTAAAAGCGTGACACGGCAGGGCGTCAGGGATGCCTATTACCTGGTAAAAACCCATGATCGGGTTGGTCGAATGGCGGACACCCAGGAGTTTTCTGACCTTTTTTTACCTCGAGACCGATTTGATCCGGCCCTAATCGAGGAACTGCAGAAGGTGGCGGCATCGTCTATTCAGTTAACCGACGAGCATGTCATAGTGCGCCATGTTTATTCTGAACGGCTTATGACACCCCTTAATCTGTATATTCAAAACAAGACGGAATTCGAACTGAGGCTGGTGTTGGAGGACTATGGTAATGCAATCAAACAACTGGCGGCTGCTAATATTTTCCCAGGAGACATGTTGCTCAAAAATTTTGGTGTGACGCGCCACGGTAGAGTCGTTTTTTACGACTATGATGAAATCTGTTATCTGACGGAGGTGAACTTCAGGGATATTCCAAAATCTCAACACCCGGAGGATGGCATGTCCTCTGAGCCCTGGTATAGCGTGGATGATGCGGATGTGTTCCCCGAAGAATTTCAGTCTTTTCTGTTCACTTCACCGGAATTAAGCGATCTGTTCTGCGAATATCATGGGGAAATTTTTACAGCAGAGTACTGGCGGACATTGCAGGAAAACATTCGCCATGATCGAGTGATTGATGTCTTTCCCTATCGACAAAATCGTCGCTTTGGCCAACGGGGCGTTCTGCAGCAACAATCGACATTGGAGTAAATTATGTACGAATACAAAACCATCACAACGCGATTTGATGACGGTGTCCTAACAGCGTTAATCAGCAATCCTCCGATTAATATTATGACAAGTGAGCTGTATCAAGATCTGGTGGCTTTTACGCTTGAGGTGGAACAGGACAATTCGGTTAAGGTGCTTGTGCTGGAAAGTGCTGACCCCGATTTTTTTATCGCTCACTTTGATGTCAGCCTTATCCTGACGTTCCCGACGGACACACCGGCCAGGCGCGCCGAGGAATTGTCTGATTTTCACTTGATGTGCGAGCGACTTAAAAACATGCCGAAAGCGACCATTGCAAAAATCGCCGGGAGAGTCGGAGGCGGTGGCAATGAACTGTGTTCTGCCTGTGACATGCGCTTTGGTATGCAGGGTAAAACCCGAATCAATCAGATGGAGGTGCCGCTTGGTATCTTGCCTGGAGGTTCCGGTACACAAAATCTGCCCCGTCTAATGGGCCGAGGTCGGGCCCTTGAGGTCATCCTCGGAGCAGATGATTTAGACGCAGAGACAGCGGAAAAATGGGGCTATTTAAACAGGATATTTGAGGACCAAACTGGCCTGGACGACTTTGTTGCTGCATTAGCCGCACGAATTGCGTTATGGCCGCCGGAGGCAATCGCATTGGCTAAACAATCTGTTCTCAACAGCGAGTTGCCAATCGGCGAAGGATTAAGGGAGGAGGCTTACCTGTTCCAGCAAACCTTGAGAACCGAAGCAGCCCAGGTGCTGATGACCAAAGCGCTGGAAATGGGTGCGCAGACCCGGGAAGGTGAACTGCGCATCAATGATCTTGTGCTAGAGGTTGCAAAGGCGGCTAAAAAAGCTGACTAGGCTTCGGGCTTGTTGTCGTCGACGGCCCGCATAAAGTCCATCTTTTGTAGATCATCATCCGGTGCGGGAATCTCGACTAATCGCTCTGGTACCTCATCGTACTCGAGGTGCAGAGCGCGACACATGGTGGCATGCATTTCATAGGTGCAGGTGATGTAGGTCAGTTCCAATATTTCTTCATCACTCAGGTTTGCCTTCAACACAGCAAAGGTTCCGTCTGACACCCTGCCACCGGACAAGACCAGATCATCGGTGTAGGCAAGTACGGCCCGCTCAAGCGGCGTGAATAGATCCGTACTTTGCCAGTGAGGAATAGCCTCAATTTGCGCTTCGCTAAACCCAACCGCGCGCATACTTTTGCAGTGTTGTGAAAACACAAACTGACTACCGCGGCTGTACCCTGCGCGGGTTTGACCGAGTTCCCGAAGCTTTGCGTTAATCTTTCGGTTCTTGCCCCGGTAAAATTGAAACCCTTCAACCGCATGTTTAAAGCAATCGGGCACAAGCGCAAACACACTCCACCAATTGCCTGGAGTACCGGTGGCTGTACCGGGGTCGGTGACGGGATCACGATCACCAAACAATGCGTCGTAAACCGGTAATACACTGGGGTCGGCATCTTTTCTACTGACTTCACGAAGTCTTGGCATCTGTACTTCCTGCTTGAATTAAAAGACTAATGTACATTGGCCATTCTGTGAATGGTAGACTCGATAGCTGCTATTAGTTGGATTGATTAGATGAGAACGTTGCGCCAACAGCTGGAAAAGCAAGAGGTCATAGTTGTTCCCGGGGTGTTTGATGCATTGTCTGCTCGCATCGCAGCAAAGCATCATTATTCGGCGCTTTATATGTCCGGCTTTGCGGTTGCAGGAAGTCTATTAGGAGAACCCGACATAGGTCTTGTGACCGCTTCTGAAATGACCACCCGGGCATCCCAGGTGGTTCATGCATCGGGCGGAATACCCGTTATTGCTGATGGTGACAATGGCTATGGCGGCGTGTTCAATGTTGAACGATTGGTGCGCCACTATGAGCAGGTTGGCGTGGCGTGTATTCAGTTGGAGGACCAGGTTAACCCCAAACGCTGTGGACATATGGAGAACAAGGAAGTTGTGAGCCTGGCTGATGCCGCTGAGAAAATCAGAGCAGCAGTTGCTGCAAGATCAAGCAACGACTTTTTGATCATGGCCCGGACCGACGCCCGGGCAACGCACGATCTTGATGAGGCGCTCATGCGAGCAGAAGCATTTTTGGCCGCTGGTGCTGACATACTGTTTGTTGAAGCACCCCGTACTGTTGCGGAGATGCAAATTGTGAAGCAAGCATTTCCCGATACGCCGCTTGTTGCGAATATGGTCGAGGACGGTAAAACCCCTAGCCTCACACCAACACAACTGGGTGAGATGGGTTACCAGATACTGCTTCGACCTGTGTCTGCATTGTTGGCGGTGTCTGAGCAACTCAATCGAGCCTATTCACAATTATCGATTTCGGGAGATCTGGGAGAAATAGCACGGTTTAGTTTTTCCGGATTTAACGAACTTGTAGGATTACCTGGATATCTGGAGCGAGGCTCATGAGTTTGCTTGAGTTTGCAACCCGTTGTGTTGATGAATTACCGGCGAGATCTGCGGAGATCGAAGGCGCGAGGCGGCTTCCCTCGGACCTGGCCGACGAAATGCGTCGCGCGGGTGTTTTTCGCATGTTGGTGCCGCAGGTGTATGGTGGACTAGAAGTTCATCCCAGGCAGTTTATTGAGGTCCTGAAACTCATCTCGATTGGTGATGGTTCCGCGGGTTGGAATGCAATGATCGGCTCCACCACAGGCATCTTGTCAGCGTCTCTGCCCGAGGAATTTGCCAGGGCAATCTACGGAGAAAATCCTGATGTGCTAACTGTCGGTGTGACGGCCCCCCTGGGTAAGGCGCAGATTGAAGGTGAAAATCTGGTGGTATCAGGTCGATGGCCATTTGGTTCGGGATGTAACAATGCGGACTGGATTTGTGGTGGTTGTTTTGTCTATGAAGACGGTGAACAGGTGATGGGCACTTTTGGCCCTGTCATCCGATTGGTCATGTTTAAAGCAGATCAGGTTAATATAGAAGACACCTGGCAGGTGACAGGTCTAAGGGGCACCGGTAGCCATCACTATTCTGTTGATAACGTTGTGGTGCCTCGAGGCAGATCAGTGCTGTTAGGTAATCGAGCCGCTATCCGAACCCCCCTTTTTCAATTTCCAATGTTGGGTTTGTTGGCCCTTGGTGTTGCCAGTGTCAGTCTTGGCGTTGGTTATGCTGCTCTAGAATCTTTTAAAGAATTGGCGGGAGTCAAAAAGCCTACCGGTTCCAATCGAAAGCTTATCGATAGACAAATGGTCCAGAGTGATGTGGCTAAGTCTGTTGCTGATCTGGAATCATCCGAGGCTTATATGCAAAAGGTTGTTGATGATGCCTGGCGGGCTGCTGAGCAGGGCGAACGCCTGAGCCTGGATCAAAAATCGGCGTTACGTCTGGCGGCAGTGAATGCCACCCACAAATCTGTCGCTGCGGTGGATCGTCTGTACCAACTGGGTGGCGGGAGTTCTATCTATATGGATAATCCGTTGCAACGATGTTTTAGAGATATTCATGTCACCACTCAGCACATCATGGTTGCGCAACCTATTTATGAACTCACCGGTAAGGTGCTGTTGGGTCTTGATCCGAAACAACCTATTTAAGTGGAACTGACCAAATGTTAGACGTTTATGACGCGATGAGTACCCTGCGTGCGGTACGACGACTCAAGCCGGACGCAATTCCTGATGATGTGATGGGTCGAGTTTTACAAGCCGCGGCCTGGGCGCCATCCGGGGGTAACGTGCAACCTTTTCGAATTGTGCTGGTCCAGGATCCAACCAAAAAGGCTGGAATTGGTCACCTATATGAAGAAGAGTGGGTCAAGTATACGAAGGGAATGCGCGGTGCCGAGAAGGGTAGTGCTACTGATAAAATGCTCCGTGCAGGTGATTATCTGGCGAGCCATATGGCTGAGGTTCCGGCCATACTGATTTTCTGTTTTAACGCCGATAATATGGCCATTACCGATACAAATTTAGACCGGCCCTCTGTGGTTGGCGGAGGTTCTGTGTATCCGGCGGTGCAGAATGTCATGCTTGCCTGCCGAACAGAGGGGCTTGGGTGCGTTCTGACAACACTCTTATGCTATAGGGAAGACGAGATCAAAGCGCTATTAGGGATTCCTGATCCCTGGGGAACCTGTGCCCATATTCCAATTGGCTATCCTGTCCTCAAGGGGCATGGGCCTATCACCCGTCGCCCCCTTGAGAAGCTCGTGTTCTCGGATAGTTGGGGCGCAAAATTTAAGTAGGCAGGATCAATACTTCACACTTTTTGGAGACAAGCATTATGGCCAAACCATTTCCCAATCATCCTAATCTGATCGAGGGTTTTGCGCCGATTCAAATGGAGTGTGATGCGCCGGATCTCATCGTCGAAGGCGAGATCCCGAAAGATTTGCATGGCACCTTCTACCGTAATGGTCCTAACCCCCAGTTCGCTCCGAGAGGTGAACATCACTGGTTCGGTGGTGATGGAATGATCCATGCCTTTCATATTGAAAATGGTATCGCATCCTATCGCAATCGCTGGGTGAGAACGAAAAAGTGGCAGTTAGAACACGATGCGGGCAAGAGCCTGTTTAGTGCATTTAATCCTATGGATGTGGATCCATCGGTTGAAGGGGTACAAACCGACGGCGTTGCCAATACCAATATTGTTTGGCATGGCAACAAGTTGCTTGCCCTCGAAGAGGCCCATGCTCCATTTGAATTGGATCCAGTAACCCTGGAATCAAAAGGACCCTGGACTTTTGATGAAACATTAACGGGTCCGATGACCGCTCACCCTAAGCTTGACCCTGAAACAGGAGAAATGATCTTCTTTGGCTACAATGTTGATGGCATCCTGTCGAACAAGATGTCAGTTCACACCGTGGACAAGAGTGGCAAGTTAGTATCGTCGCAGTTTTTTGACGCGCCCTATGCTGCAATGGTCCATGATTTTATGGTCACTCAAGATTTTATTCTGTTCCCAATTATGCCGCTAACAGGTTCTCTTGAACGCGCCATGCAAGGTCTACCGGCTTTCGCCTGGGAACCCGAAAAAGGTAACCACATTGGTGTTATGCCGCGCCGGGGTAAGGTCGAGGACATTCGCTGGTTTAAGAATGATGCCAGTTTTGTTTTTCACCCGATGAACGCTTTTAATCATGGTGATGTGATTAGCTGCGATGTTGCTGAATATGCACAGGCGCCATTGTTCCCTAACCCTGATGGTTCCAAGGGTGATCCGGACAAGATGTGGGCAAAATTAAACCGCTGGACCTTTGACCTCAGCAACAATACGGACGACTACAAAATTGAACAGCTCGATGATGCGTCCTCGGAGTTTGGACGATTGGATGAGCGGCACTCGTGCCATGATTATCGCTACGGCTATATGCTGCGCCAGGAAGCTGGTGATGGCGGGACGAGCTTTAGTAATATTGCCCGGTTTGATCATAAAACCGGGACAACCGACAGCTATGTAATGGGTGATGAAATGGCATCGGGTGAGGCGGTTTTTGTGCCTAAATCTGACGCTGCAAAGGAAGGGGAGGGCTACCTGTTAGCCAATGTCTATGACCGCAGCAACGATAAATCTCATCTGGTGATTCTAGATGCTGAGAACCCATCCGCTGGTCCATTAGCCCGGGCGTTCCTCGACCACAGAGTCCCTTTTGGCTTTCATGGTAACTGGCGTCCGGGGAGTTAATGCCGTGTGACTGAATTGCACATAGCGATTTGGTGCCTGCTCTGGAATAATCCCCCGCAATCGAATCAGTAAGAATTCAATGAATCCGCTGTCCCCATTTTATCATCTCTACGAAAAAATCCTCTGGCGCCAAATCAACGGCGGCCCTACGCCCCATCACATAGGGCTTATCGTGGATGGAAATCGTCGCTTCGCTCGTTTTCGTGGGCTTGCCTCCAATGAAGGTCACACGGCGGGATCAGAAAACCTGGAATCTTTCCTCGAATGGTGCCGTGATCTGGACGTCAAAATTGTCACCCTGTACGCGTTTTCGGTTGAGAATCACAAGCGAACACCCGATGAAGTCGATTATCTAATGCGGCTTATACTGACCAAGCTGAAGGATTATCAGGTAGATCCGGTGATCAAGGAGCAGCGAGTAAAAATTAAGGTGTTAGGACGAAAAGAAGATTTGTCCGAAGAAATGAACGAGGAGATCGAAAAGATTGAATCAATGACCGAGGACCATGAACGATTTCAGTTGAATATCGCGATTAGTTACGGTGGTAGAGCAGAAATTATCGACGCGGTGAAAAAGGTTGCGTTGGAAATAAAAGACGGTGCCCTCAATGTTGATGATTTGACGGAGCAAATGTTTTCCAAATACCTCTACACGGCAGGTATTCCGGACCCGGACTTTATCATTCGGACCTCAGGTGAGGAGCGGTTGTCAGGCTTTTTGTCCTGGCAAAGCGCTTATTCAGAGTTGTATTTCACCGAAGTTTTTTGGCCAGCATTTCGGAAAATAGACTTCTGGCGCGCAATTCGTGTTTATCAACAGCGTGAGCGTCGGTTCGGTAAGTGAAATCACTTACAATATTCTAACAATTACAGGTAACTGCGAGCCATAAAAGGAATGCTATACTTTTTTTGTCAGTATGAGAGCACTATCAGCAAATGTCTGATAATACCGAGTACAAGTTAAAGGCCGGTGAGAACGGATCTGGCCTTGATACTTCACATATAAAACGTCCTTGCCTGGTGATGATCAGGGGGGATTTTATCGGTGAGGTTTATGAACTCACCGACGATGTCACAATGATGGGTCGTAGTGATGAAGTTGATCTTACCGTCTCCGATACCAGTATCAGTCGCCGACATGCCATGGTCGTCAATCGCGTTGACGGCTTTTTTGTTTCAGATCTTGGCAGCACTAATGGCACCTTCGTCAATAAGGAGTTGGTCAATTCCGCGCGCCGATTGAACGAAGGCGATAAGCTAACCGTCGGTACTGTCACGTTTAAGTTCACATTCCAGGATGCCGATGATACTGAGTACCATCAGTTACTCCGAAATATGGCGGTCAAAGACGGTCTTACCCGAATCTACAATAAACGATATTTTATGGAGTCTCTGGCGAAGGAGTATGAATACAATCGCCGTAATCAGACTGGCCTGAGTATTGTGATGTTCGATATTGATCACTTCAAACAGGTGAACGATACCTACGGACATCCTGCGGGAGATCTCATTTTGCGTGAACTCGCACAATTAGTAGAGACTGAAGCCAGAGGCTACGATTTATTTGCTCGTTATGGTGGAGAGGAGTTTGTTTTTGTCATGCGAGGTGCGCCCCTTGAAGCGGCGGTTGGTCTGGCTGAGCGAGTACGTCAATCCATCGAGGATCATGAATTTGACTATGAAGGTCAGCCACTTAAGGTGACGGCGAGTCTTGGTGTCAGCTATTGGGGTGGGGGTGAAGAAATTTCCTGCCCCGACCAAATTGTTGAACAGGTCGATCGGTATCTGTACAAGGCCAAAAACGGCGGGCGAAACAGGATTTGTTATGAGACCTCAGTGCCTATGTCATAAAGCTGGCTTAAAGCTGTTTTAAGTAGTCACTGGTTATCCTGGGCTAGCAAAAGATGGCTTAGTTAGCCGGTCCAACAATCAAAGAAGCATTGACCCCACCGAATCCAAGTCCATTGCACATTGCGTGTTGAATATTGGTTTGCCGGCATTGGTTTGGTACAAAGTCGAGACCAGCAAGTTCAGGGTCAACCTTGTCGTGATTGAGTGTAGGGGGCAGCACCCCTGTTTGGATAGCCTGTATCGTAAAGATTGATTCAATTCCTCCAGCGGCGCCTAACAGATGTCCTGTGGCTGATTTTGTTGAAGAAATAGGAATTGAATTCAAGCCGTCAGCAAAAACATGCCGAAAACCCGCCACTTCTACGATATCGCCAACGGGTGTGCTGGTGCCGTGGGCGTTGATGTAGCCGATCTCAGAGGGGTTAAGGCCTGCAGACTTCAGTGCTCTATTCATTGCGGCGGCGGCTCCAGCGCCATCAGGGGGACCCGAAGTAATGTGATGGGCGTCTGCGCTGGTTCCGTACCCCTCTAAAACCGCGAGGGGTTTTGCTCCGCGGGCCTGGGCATGGGCAAGGGTCTCGATCACCATTAATCCAGCACCTTCTCCCATGACAAAACCATCCCGGTCTTTATCGAAGGGCCGTGATGCCTGACCAGGGCTATCATTGCGAGTGGACATGGCTTTCATTGCATGGAAACCACCAATACTCAGTGGATCAATACAGGCTTCTGCGCCACCCACTAACGCAACATCGGCCTCACCACTTCTAATCAGTCGCATACCATCACCAACAGCCTGAATACCCGCCGCACAGGCAGTCACGGGGCAACCTAGAGGACCCTTGAAGCCAAATCGTATTGAGACATTTCCAGCGGCCAGATTGGCCAGAAATGCAGGTACAACAAAGGGTGACAGTCTTTTGTAGCCACGGTTTGCCAGGGTGTGTTGTGCGCTGGTAATGGTTGGAAAGCCACCAATACCCGTTGCAATTATTGTGGCAGTGGCCTGCTGGTCCGCGTCTGTTTTGGGCTGCCAGCCAGCTTGTTGTAATGCTTGTTCAGCGGCGGCGATGGCATATAGAGTAAACAGATCAACTTTACGCAGTTCTTTGCGATCAAGAAAATCGTCGGCATTTAAGCCATCTGGATCATCACTATGATTGGGCACTGTGCCAGCAAACTGGACTGGAAGTTCGATCTCGCCGAATCGATTTAGCACACGAATTCCCGACTCCCCGGCTGTTAGCCGTTTCCATACGGCGTCTACCCCGCATCCGAGGGGACTGACAATTCCCATTCCGGTCACTACAATAGGCGAATCCATGGTCGCTCCCGTCCGATAAGCAAGTTGATGGGGTCACCATAGAATGATTCTTTATATGATCAAGATAATATTCCACTTCGGAAATGACATGCCTTACCCGAAAGACAGAAAACAAAGCTCAAAGCAACGGATCCTAAGCTCCGCGACGGAGCTGTTTTGCCAATATGGGTTTGATAGAGTGTCGATCGGACAGATTATGTCTCTGGCACGCATGACCCATGGGGCGTTCTATGCCCACTTTGAGTCTAAAGAAGCTCTGTTTAAGGCTTCACTTTCAGAGACCTTTAAGCGAACCCGGGCCCATCGACTGGCCAAAGCACCGTTTTCCATTCGGCACTTGATTCAACTCGTCAATCATCATTTAAGTTTGCGTAACTTGAGTGAACAGCAACCGGGTCCGGAAATGATTTTGTTTAACGAGATTGGCGCTGAACGCAAAGAAATTCGTCAGCTCTACGAGCAGTCATATTTGAGTTTGTTGAAGTTACTTGAAACCCGTATTACCGCCCTGGTGAGGCTAAATAAGATCCGCCTTCAGGGAGATATTGCGGATCGTGCCCGTTCAATTCTGGCTTCTCTGGTTGGCGCCGTGGCCATTGCCCGGAGTATAGATAACGAGGCTGAACAGAAACGGATACTGCTGGTCGCCCAGGACCAAATTTTACAGCTAATTGGTGCCAGAGCTGAACTTGCTCCCATTGACGTGAGTATGTTCACCAATAGCAAGGTGCCCGGCGCTTCTTAAGCAGCCCTGTTTGAATCTTCTGTCCTGAAACTTCTGTCCTGAAATCCTAGTGAGCAATTGTGCTAGTGGATGATTTTGGTTTTTCGCCAAGGTATTTCGAAAGGACATGTTCGAGGGCATCCCAATCAATTGGCTTGGTCAAATAATCATCCATGCCGTGCTCAAATGCCAGTTTGCTATCTGTGCGCATCGCATTGGCAGATAGTCCACAGATCTTAAGGTTTTCAAACCCTAATCGCCTGATTTCCTCCGTGGCCTGGTAACCATCCATGATGGGCATCTGGACATCCATCAAGACCAGGTCGTAGCGAACATCCGCTTTAATTTTGTCCACGGCTTCCCGACCATTCTCGGCGATGTCGCAGGTTAAGCCATAGTCTTCCAACATGTCAGCGGCGACGGTCTGATTAATGACGTTGTCCTCCACCAGCAAGACATGGCCCTGGTATTGGGCGCTTTCAAAAACTACTACCTGATGCTGGCTAGCGCCAGCCTCTGAGAGCGCAGCCATAAAATTAACCATTTGTGATGGGGTAGCGGGTTGCTCCAACAAAGGAACATTGAAGGTTTGTAGAAGTTGTTGGCCAAGTGAGTTTGTATTCATATCAATCAAAAAGCCCGGGTAGTGGCCGTTTGAAACCAGGTCCTCAATTTTAGATTGAATGTCCAATGCCTGTTCGATCCTATCGAGACTAATAATGACACGTTGTTTTTTGCTAGCGGATGCATCCGTTGGGGGTAGTGCATCCCGCACTTCGAAGTGCATAGCTGCTGGGAGGAATGGGATCAGCGACCCAGCTGTTTTAGAGAGAGTGACAAAATGGTTGCTCAAGTCATCATCCATCGGTTGATATATCGGCTGCGGTGTTGCGCAGTTTGCAAGGGGTAAGCTGACCTGGAACGAGCTGCCTTCATTTAGGGTAGATGTGGCTTCAATCTTTCCGGACATTAATTCAACCAACTGGCTGACAATACTCAAGCCGAGCCCGGTGCCACCGAACTTACGGCTGGTGGATTCATCTGCCTGGGTAAAGGCTTTAAAGACTGAATCGAGTTGTGCTTGATTCATTCCAATACCGGTGTCCCGCACAACAAAACTGATGTGCGATGACATTGGCTCAGAAGAGATCAGTTTGACCTCGAGTGTGACGCTGCCTGCCGGCGTAAATTTTACAGCGTTGTTAAGAAGGTTGAGTAAAATTTGCGATATACGCAGGGAGTCACCCTGATAGCTCGCGCTGAGTCGAGGGTCAGTATATAGCTGTAAAACCGAACCATTCTCTGCTGCTTTTTGCTGTATTGCTGCAAGGACCCGCTGGAGCATCTCATCGAGATTGAAGTCCTCCAATTCTATTTCCAATTTCCCGGCCTCAATTTTTGAAAAGTCGAGGATGTCATTGATCACCCCCATCAAGACTTCGCTGGAATAGGCTGCTTTGGATAGATAATCTTGTTGGATCTGCGTTAGCCCGGTTTTTTGGCAAAGTCGAATAAGCCCGAGTATGCCGTTAACCGGCGTTCTGATTTCGTGGCTCATGTTTGCCAGAAAGAGACTTTTAGATCGTGTTGCATCTTCAGCTTTTTGTTTTGCGGTTTTTAATTCTTCATTCAGCCTTCGTTGACTGATGCTGTGGGTATAGAAGACCGCTGCAGCCTGGGACAGTTTGCCGATTTCGTCATTCCGCTCGATACCTGGAAAACGACGCACCTTTTCTCCCGAGATGATTTTGCCAAATATTTTTGTCAGGTTCTGGATGGGAATAATGATGGTGTTGATGATCATGCTGGCAAGCAACAGCGCTAGCATGACGGAAACAACTGTAACCATGTTAGTACGAATTGCGACAAGTTCTTCTACTCGATTGACCTCCTTTTGAATCCGGGCACTCTGGGTCTTGGCGATGTTGGTGATCTCGCCAGAGAGATACAAAAATTCATTTGCAGAGCCCGCCATCACGACGTTGGTAAGAAATGTGTAGCCACGGGTAATCTGATTTAGTCGTTGAAAGCTTCTGTTTAACGCAGCAATATTTGTATGGAAGGTCGGATCGTCTATCAGGCCGCCGGCGCGTTTTAAACTTGTTTTAAATACGTGAACATAATCTGAGCTTGGGTCTGCAATATATTGAAATACAGCACGCTCAGCGGAAACAACAAGAAAATAGACTTCGAAGGTTGTCGCATCCGAGTTGTCGAGATTGAGATAGATTGTGTCGAAGCGGACTTTTATTTCTGCTGAAAATATTCGATTTCGCTCGGTCTTATTCACGACCAATTGAGAAAAGTTTTTCCCATAATCATTGAGGTGAGATTGAAGCCGAATGATGTCATCCATGCTCTTTTCGCTATCGATGGAGGCGAGGGGTAGTGAGTTAAGCTTGCTGAGCTGAGCCTCGAGGTCAGCTTTTATTCGCGCAAATCGGTCGATGACAGATCCACTATTGGTTGCTTTGTAGATGAGCACGTTGCGCTGCAGATTTAGTATGTCTCGTTCGAGTTGATGCACCAGATCTAATACTTCAGCAGCCCGCTCTAGCTCCTGGCGGCTTTCACTAATTTGTTCCCGGGCATCCCAATTCAGATAGGTCTGGGCAAGAATGATGGTTACCAGAACCGAAAGTAAGAATAGAACCTGTTTGGTCAAAGACAATTTCATTCGTTCAGGCGCTTATAAACTCATACCATTTTTGCAGACTGTATTCGTAGGTCGGCATGATTGTGTTCCAGACCGCGACATTGCTGAAACGCTTGTCGTAGCTACCACCATTTCGAATTTCGCCCTGCTTGACCACAATCTGGTCATCTACACCCTTAAGATCGTGGGATGCGGGCTTTCCTTCGTACCAGTAATTCCACTCTGGGGTCGACAAATAAGCTTTGGAACGTTCTGGATTGGAAATGTAATAACCCTGGCGGGCAATGTGTGCTCCTGGCCATCCCGAGAGCCACCAATTCATATAATCGTATGCGGCGTCGGCCTGTCTGCCCTGGGTCGCTGAGGATAGACACATAACACCATGCCAACCGCGGTAACCTTCCTTGGGGGCGGCGTATATTACGGGTACCTTCAGACCATTTAGTTCCGAGACCGCGGGAGAGAACATGCTTTCGATGATCACTCGTTTGCTTTTTATAAAACTCACCGACTCCGGTACCGAGGTCCAGAATCCATTGAAGTGTCCAGACCGCTTAAATTCCATCAAAATGCTAAACAGTTGATCAAGTTCGAGGCGGCTCATATTGCCAATGTCATTGAATGTCATTAAGCCGCGGGTTTGTGCTGCCAGGGCAAGATCAAAGAGTCCAATTGAAGGCTCATTGATCACTCCCACCTTGCCTCGATATTGTTCGTCCAATAACCAGCCCCAACTCTCGGTCTCGTAGGGAGTGCCAGCTTTAATTTCACTACTGTTGTAGCCGTAGGAATCAACGTTATGGACGTAGGGCAAAAAGCTTAATTGATCGGAATGCTCCTGGCCCAATTCGCCATTGGGTTGTATGTGCAGAATGCGATAAGGAGCGTCTCCGGCGCCCAGGTTCGCGGCGGGGGTCAGCTTTCCGGTTTTTGTCAGGGCATTGATCTCAGACCAGTTGTGAATTCGCCGTTTATCAATCGCCTGTATAGAGCCAGATTGCCAAAGCACTCGAATACTATTCGACCACTGCTCATATAGATCGAAGGACTGGGGAGCCATGGAGGCTTTCTGCAGGACGGCGGCACTGCCGCCTGGCTCAAATTCGATGCTAATACCAAGATCTGCTTCTGCTTGCCGGCGCAGTGACTCCTGTAACGTGACGTGGGTGCCAAGGATTCTGATTTTGGTTTTGTTTCGAGCAAATACGTATGGAGCGAGTGAGGCTGAGGTAAGGCCAACTGCGATTTGCTTCAGGCTCCGACGTTTCCCCGGGTCCGTCAGGTCGGGTGCTGCTGAGTCGGTCAAGATATTCTCCCAGATGGTCGGATATCACCTGAGTATAGTTGGCCTTGGGAATTGTGCGCTCTGTGCCGTCTAGCGGGGCTTTAGCTCGAATATCCAGGTGTCATTTGTCTCAACGTGCTCAACGGTCCCGCCACCTGGGTATTTGGCATTTAGAGCTGCAACAACACCGGGGATGATAGGGTCGTTTGCTGCAACTCGGACAAGTTTTTGCTCATAGATCCTGTTGCCGACCCGAAGTAATGCCCGGCCATCCTTGGTGGCGTAGTGTGGCCAGTGTTTCCAAATTTTGCCGAAGGCAGTGTTCATGTATCCACTGGGGATAAAGAGTCGACCATCAACTACCGCAAGCCAGGTGGTTCTGGATCGGGCTGGAACCAGGGTTTGAACTTCAAAGGTGGTCAGATCAGCAATCTCGGTCCAATCAGGCTGGGCTTTGATGACTTCTCCGGACTGAAAAGGACCGCCGGAAAAGACTTCTATGGGCCCATCATGGAATCGCATATAAAAGAGAAATGAACCGATCGCGATGACAATCACCGCAATCAAAACTAGCAGCCACTTAATAAAGTTCATCGTACTATCCCCTTCCTGTGCAGTGAACATATCGGTCCTTGGGTGGCTTTGCAAATTTGCTGTATGTGCCGAATGACTCCATGTTAACGTGGGGTCAGGTGATGCAAAGGTAGGCGAGATGAGCGATTCCCCCGTGAGTGAAGATACCCCGAATGTTTGGCGCTCACGCGCCGCAAGACTCGCTACCTGGGTGCTGACCTTTGGCTGTTTTTATCTGGTCTATTCAAGGATGGAAGTAGCCGCCGCCCGTGAGGGATTAACGGCAATTGAGTATCTGGTCAACTTTTTTGCCGCGGCGGACTGGGTCGCCTGGTTGATGTTGATGATTCCCTATTCTCTGTTTTTCTACATGGTTGATAGTCATGCCACCTGGCGACTCATCCGTTGGTTTAACGCACCTTCCATCAAACTCACCAATATCATGCCTATTCGGGCAAGTGCTTATATTCTCTCTCTGGTTAATGAACAGGTCGGCAAGGGCGCCATGTCGCTTTATTTGTTGCGTCGTTACGATGTGCCGGTTTGGCAAGCCGTATCTTCGATGATCATGCTCGGCATGGTCGAGATCTACCAACTGCTTCTCTTCTCGGCGGTCGGCGTGCTGCTTTACTATGATCTGGTAGTCCAGGCATCCACGAGCTACCCACTTCCGACCATTATGCTGAGCGTCTATGCGCTGGCATTTATCTATTTCCCAATTCATGTGCTGTATTTTCGCGGTGCATTCTTAAAGGACTCAAAGCTTCGTCAGCGACAATTACTACATGCGTTTCGCCAGGCTGAACTTAAGCACTACGTGATGCTTTTGTTGTTTAAGATCCCCAACATGCTGGGCGCCATGGTGGTCTATACCATTGCCTTAAGTCTATTTAAGGTGGATGTTGAATTTGGCCAGATGGTGGCATTTCTGCCTGTTATATTCCTTGCCGCCGCATTGCCTTTACCGTTCCATGCCGGCGCACTGGTCCTGTGGTCTGCCCTGTTCCCCCAATTTCCAGAAGTTGGGGTGTTCTCGCTGGTGATGCATACATTCTTTGTTATTTTTAACGCCTTGATTGGATTGGCGTTTCTGCCCAGGGCGAATAAAGAACTTTTTGTTGAGCGATAGACCCGGAGCTTGTTCTATGGCTCTGTTTGTTTCGGTAGGCGATATAGCGCGACTCCTCGGTCGACCATCGAGATAGCGGTAGATACCACCATAATCCAGGAGAACCAGTTAACCTGGGATCGGTTCAATAGTTCGAGCTGAACCACAGGCTGGAGGATTGGAAAACCCGCCACAACAAAATACAAAATACCATTGTAACGACCCAGCTTACTGGCCCGTAGCGGCTGGCCCTGAAGGGCTTTAGAGTCCCAGCTGTACTGGCTGAAGGCGCATACGACCAGGATCGGTAGCAGGGGCGTAACATATCCAAGATAGGCCTCAGCAGCTAACATGCTAGCAACCAATAAAGCGTCACTGCCGTGGTCGAGAAATCCGCCAAAGGGTGAGGTTTGTTGCCAGCGTCGGGCAAGTTGACCATCCGCGAGATCAGTCACAATTGCGATCACAAGTATCCACGCTGTTGCTTGCCAATTTCCTGTGACAATTAGGTACGCAGCCACGGGGGCGAGGAAGGCCCGGCTAACACTGAGGAGATTTGGCAGGTTGAATTTGTTCATAGCTTTGTTTTTGCATCATAATGCCGAATCGAAATTGATTCCAAGGTCATCATTGCACGTTCTAGCAGAATCTGAGAAATGAGTAAGCGATATGCCATAACCGGTGCCAATGGCAATCTTGGAGTGCGGGCGATTGCCACCCTTGGTATCGATCAAGTCAGGGCGCTGGTTCGCTCCGAACGCGCAAAAGATTACCTGTTGGGAAAATTTCCTGATCTGGAAGTCATGGTTGTCGAATACACCAACTCCGCTAGCTTGCGTGGTGCATTGGACGGTTGTGAGGTGGTGGTACACCTTGTTGGTATTATCAAAGAATCTCGAACTTCTGCTTATGTTGATGCCCATGAACGAAGTTGTGAAGCCCTGATCCAGGGTTTGCCGGATAGTGTGCAAAATATTGTCTACCTCAGTATCGTCGGCAGCAGTAGCGACTCATCAAACAGCTGCCTTGCTTCGAAAGGTCGTGCTGAAAATATTTTGCTCAAGTCTCGAGCTGTGGTCTGCGTGCTCCAGGTGCCTATGGTCCTCGGGGAGGGTGACTATGCCGCGGCTGCTTTGAGCCGGAATTCTAGCAAATCCTTTGCCCTGACCTTCCGAGCGAGCAGCCTGGAACAGCCCATTTATGCGGGAGATGTGCTTACCGCAATCACTGCCGCGGCTTGCGTTGAAGAAAGTGTGCTCTACCAACTGGGTGGGGCCGAGTCCCTTAGTCGTCGTGAGCTGATTCAGCGGGCGGCGAGCCTGCAGGGCAATTCCGTTGTGATTTTGTCCTTGCCGATTAGCCTGGGTAAATTAATTGCCCGGTTATTGGAATTACTGCCCCATCCGCCGGTTACCGAGGCAATGCTCGACGTGCTCGACCATGACGACCAGATAGATAATGACGGGGTGCTAAGGGCCTTTGGTATGTCGTTGACACCTTTGAACGAAACACTTTTACAGATACTAAAATAGGGGGAACCATGGATACATCAGCAGACCGAGCAGGGTTTGATCAAGATCGGCTTGAGTGGATTACCAATCATATTGAGCGAAACTATATTGAAACCGAAAAGCTTTCGGGGTGTCAGGTAATGGTGAGTCGCCACGGTGTGCCGGCTTACTTTCGATCTTTTGGCCAGATGGATATCGCCCGGCAGCGGCCAATGCAGGATGACGCAATATTCCGCATCTACTCCATGAGCAAACCCATTACCTCCATTGCCCTGATGCAGCTTTACGAAAAAGGCTACTTTCAATTGAATGATCCGGTTCATCGAGCAGTGCCGTCCTGGAAAGACCAGCAGGTATGGGTAGAGGGTGAGGGCGCAGAAATGAAAACCAAAGCCCCGAACAAGCCCGTTACTTTTCGCCATATGCTCAATCACAGCAGCGGCTTAACCTACGGTGCGACGGACCATCCGGTTGATAAAGCCTATCGAGAAAAAAGTGTCAGGCGAGATCAGGGTGAAACTCTGTCTAGTTTTATGGATAAGCTTGCCGGCGTGCCATTACGTTACGAGCCAGGCGAAGCCTGGATGTATTCCTATTCAACGGATGTCTGCGGTGGGCTTATTGAAGCAATATCCGGCCAGCCCCTGGACGAGTATTTAGATGAGCATATATTTGGCCCACTGGGCATGAGCGATACGGGTTTTGCCGTGAAGGATCCAGCTCGCTTCACCGCCAATTACAGCCGCAACAAAGACAAGTCCCTGCGGCTTATCGACGATCCAGAAACCAGCGAATATTTAAAGGATCCTGATTTTAAATCCGGCGGCGGTGGATTGACTTCAACCACGGGCGACTACTACAAATTTTGTGAAATGTTACGTCGAGGCGGGGAGCTAAACGGGACAAGAATTATTGGTTCCAGAACATTGGAAATGATGCATATGAACCATCTCAAAGATGGGCAGGATTTAACGCAACTCGCCATTGGTACATTTTCTGAAACCGCTAACGAAGGCATTGGCTTTGGCCTTGGCTTTGCAACGTCCCTTGACCAGGTTGCAGCCGGCGGTCCTGGGCCAAAGGACTACTATTGGGGGGGCGCGGCTTCGACAATTTTCTGGGTCGACCCGGTGGAAGATATGACCGTGATATTCATGACCCAGTTTATGCCCTCGGGCACCTTTAACTTTCGGGGTCAGCTGAAAAATATTATTTACGGCGCCATTAACGACTAGATGCATTGTTAGATACCCCTGATCTTCGCATTCAACAATGGTCATTGAGGTTTAACTCATTTTCAATTGAAAAAGCGATGATTTAGCCAATGAAGGCAGAGAGGTCGATGCACCCTCGTGTGAGCGGTGGGCTAGCGTTAGCCCGGCGTGCAAGTGGTTACAGCGAAGCTTAATGAATATAGGTTTTGGCTAAGTCGTAATGAGGCCCTACCTAATTGATTCAGGCAGCGGGTAGTATACTGCCTTCAATAAAAGCGATTTATACCAGCACTAGATGGAAATTGGATGCGCCTAATTGATAGCTATTTTTCTGCTACAGCAAACAGAACACTCTATCACTATACGGGTGTTGGATCTCTTATGGGTATCGCCAATGCCAAGTCGATTTGGGCTAGCAACGTCTACTATATGAATGATTCGAAAGAGATTGTTCATGCATGCGATATTCTTAAAAAGGTACTACTACCTCGCATCGCATTTGGGGTGATAGATTCACCGGAAAATGTTTTTCTAAAGCAGCTTCAGGATTGGATTGATAGCTGTAGGACTACCATTTATAATATCTTCGTCTTTTCATTGTCTGAAGAGCCAAGCCTTCTGAGCCAGTGGCGTAGCTATACACCTCATGGTAAAGGAGTCAGTGTTGGTTTTTCCGACCACCTACTTTCCTCGATTGCACAGGACTCTGACCTTCGGATTGCTAAATGCATCTATAATTTAGAAGAGCAAAGAGAGCTGTTAGGTAGCCTGATTGAGGAGTTACTCGTAAAATTCAGGCAAAAACAGACAACAATTGACACATCAAACTCTCATCCAAGTCAATGCTACCACCCCTTTTTAGAAGAGTTTAGAGGTGATGTTCTGCAAGTGTTATCCGTTATTAAGCATCATGCCTTCGAAGAGGAGCGGGAATGGAGGCTTATTTCCAATTATTTTCCCAAGTACACAATACCGTCTATCAAGTTTAGAGAAGGTGCCTCTATGTTAATCCCATACATTGAGATTAATCTTGGTGAAAATAAACCATACTTTCAGCAAGTTGTTCTTGGTCCATCTCCGCATCAAAATCTATCAATGTCAGCGTTAAGTATGTTTTTAAGTAACCAGAACTTATGTGAAAAAACATCCAACTGTGCAATTCCATATCGAGAATGGTGACGCATATAGCTATTTTGTTTGCGACAAAAATCAGTGAGGAGAAATTGAAATGAGATTTTCCCCGAAATATTCGATTCAAGCTGGAGGGGAGATGCATTGTTGGAGTAACCCAGAACGCAGTTTTCACTTCAGCATGGTAAAAGTTAATTTCGACTGCGAACCCGATTCATACCCGGGCATTTTGATTCTCACTGATCCAAGCTACAAAGAAGCAAATTTGTATGAAATGAAGGATCCTAGGAAAGAGCTTCCCCGGATTCTTGAGTCGCTTCCTGATGATACAATTGCCTACTGGAAGATCGTCTCGGAAGACGATGAACGAATGGAGGTTATGGAAAAGCTCACTCGAAACCCGGTCTTCGATGACGTCTTGGGATAGTCAACGTAGCTCTACCTCCTACCGGCGCATCCCGCAGTAGGGTGGAGTTGCATGAACATGCGTGCACCCCGTTAAGCTCTACGATGATAACTGTTCGTACCAGCCGTTTCTTTGAACGCGATTGCCGCGAGGATCCTGCGCTCACCGGTGTAGGGTTGCCTCGCATGCAAGACCGTATGATTGTTGATGAGCAATACGTCCCCGGGCTGCCAGCGAAAATTTACAGCTAGCTCACTCATTTTAGCCGTGAGTGCATCTAACACCTCGGCATCCATGGGTTTTCCCGTGCCGGTTGTGACGGCCTTTTTACCCTCATTGCGGGCGTCGTCCCAGCCATTGTAAACAGCGCTGATTGAGTTGAAAAACACGCGCTGGTCAGTCTCCTCATCATAGCGAATACCCGGAAGTATCTGGGTGGTGGTTCGTAGGCTGTTGTCCTCAAGCCATTCCCAGGCCATCGCGGCGTCTTTCATTGCTAGCTCAGCATCGTTCCTTGAACTCGCATTAAAGGTCTCCTTCCAGGAACGCCCTATGGGAGAGCTTGTGTCGGTTTCTGACGGCATCACCCGGGTGTAGCAAACCCCCTCACTTTCTACTGTTTTTGCGAACTCAGGATTCAATTCAAAAAAGACCTCACACACTTCTCCAGAGTGGAGCAGGGATGTAGAACCTCCGGTTTCCGACGCGACATCACAGAAGAAAAAAATATATCCCGGTGGTGTCGGTACCTGGGCCATCTCATGGTGGAAGGGAATGGATTCGCTCGCCGGCGCCTCGTTTGCCGTCACGATTCGAGACTCGGTCACCTTGTTCCTTGGAGCAGCGCCACCAATATAAGGCATGTTTTGATATTGGGTTTGATCTAATAACTGTTCAAAGGCATCGGCTGTCGAAACTGGAAAACCTCGAAGTAACACAGCGCCGTGATCGATTAAGCGTTTATGAATTTCGACTCTGTGGTTGCGCATCCATTGGTGTAACTCCGAATCTGAAAACCCTGCCTCGGCGTCTGTGGCGGCAACCACCAGGGGAAAAAGTTTGTGTTTAATCAGTCGCTGTTCGGCGATGGTAACGGTGTTGAGACTCACTTGACGATCCTAAAATCCAGGCCCTGGTCGAGGATTTCTACCGCCTGCTTGTTTGAAGCTGAGAGTTGCGCCGCCATGCCAAGTACCACTGCTTTTAATCCATCTTCGATAGTGACCTCTACAGGTCCATCGGAAGTAATGGCATTGTTGAATCCCAGATGTTCGTAGTAGGTTGAACCATGGTGAGAACCAGCCTTTTGTAATGCCTCTTCAACAAGCACCGTTTCTGCTATGGGCCCACGAGGATGTCTCGGGCTGAAAACAACCTGGGGTTCTGGTTGCGGGCGATCATCGGGCCAGGTCACCGCAGGGCCCGGAATGAGACACTCCAATTTAGCAACGTTTCCTACAGCGCAGATTTCTTCCTGATAAGTGGACCCCTCAGCAAACATGTTGAGGTCGAGTAGTGCCCGTCTGTTACTAGCAAATTCCATTGTCACAAATGCATTGTCGATAATGTCCGGCACTTCGCCGTCATAACGTTCCTTTAGGTGGTTGTGGTTCTGCCCGGCAGACGCATAGAGGGAACTGACTTCTTCTTTAAGGATAAGTCGGTAGAGATCAAAGAAGTGGCAGCATTTTTCAACCAGGGTGCCGCCGGAGTTTCGATTGAAGCGATTCCAGTCACCAACTTTTTTAAGGAACGGGAACCGGTGCTCGCGGATACTTAAGGTCTGTAGCTCTCCAATCCTGTCCAGTTGATTCATAAAATGAACCAGGGGTGGCATGTAACGGTATTCCATTGCTACCCAGAGAGGCGCTTGATGTTTGGCTGCTGCCTCTCGAATCCTGCTGACATCGTCTTTTTCGGTGACGAGGGGTTTCTCAACCAGTATGGGCAGGGATGTCGTTCTGAGAAGGCTAAGCAGTTGTTCTGCATGTTGATAGTTAGGTGTGGCAATCACCAGTGCATCAAGATTGGGAATTTTGAGCAGTTCTTCCAGTGACGAAAGGATTTCTGCTTCCGGCAGTAAACGCCGACAGCGTTTCTGCATCGCCGCATTCGGCTCCGCCACGGCAACCACTTGCGCATTTGGAATGAGGGCCAGGTTGTTAATATGTTCCTGGCCCATCATGCCACCGCCTAGTAAGGCATAACGTAGCATCTTTATGGCAGCAACAGGCCACCATCGACGTCCAGTGTTGTGCCCGTCATGTAGTGGTTGGTTAAGGTCAGCAGGATCGCGCTAGCAACTTCTTCAGACTTGCCGACGCGCTGCAACAGGACACCTTTACCCATCTGGGCAAGGACGTCGGCTTTTTTGTCGCCGAAGTGATCTTGCATGCCAGATTCAATTAGGCCCGGCGCGACAACATTCACCCGCAGGGGCGCGAGCTCCAAGGCCAGGGCTCGACAAAGTCCCTCCACTGCGCTGCCGACGCATGAAACCGATGACATGCCGACATTGCACTTACGGGCCGGCGTGCCGCTGACCAGGGTGATAGAACCCGATTCGGTCAGATGAGTTGCCCCGGCTCTAACGACATTACAATAGCCCCAAAATTTGTCGAAGGCTTCTCGAAACTGGTCCTGGGTTTGTTCCAAAAAGGGTTTCATGGTGCGATTGGCACCGGTTGCTGCAGCCACAATATGATCAACCCTGCCGACCCCGGCGAATAGTTCGGCGAGTCCGCCGGTGTTATGGGTATCACAGCTAGAGAAGGTAATGTTTGGATATTGTTTTTGGCAATTCGCGACCTTGTCTGCGGAACGGCTTACAGCCCAGACATTTGCGCCCG
>TARA_R110002072_G_scaffold534_3_pt1 | contig 94224 bp, 79 predicted proteins | sample TARA_R110002072 | Tara Oceans TARA_R110002072 (sample SAMEA4397118) | marine metagenome | biome: Polar Biome; feature: [SRF] surface water layer (ENVO:00010504); material: water (ENVO:00002006), including particulate matter (ENVO:01000060) such as... | depth 5 m
AAGGTATTGAATCAGATGGTGACATGCTTCACGGATTAAACCCATATCATAAGCCAATGTTTAGAGCACCAGGTTCTTTCATTCCAACAGATGAAGTAATAAGAGCACCTAAGAAAGATAAAATTTGGCTTCAACAAATTCTAGTTGAAGACGATGCTGGTGTACTTGATTCCATAAGAAATGATTTTGCTACATGGGAAAGTACTGAAGAGTATGCACGTCTTTGGAATATCGAGTCTGTTAAAACATATCAAACTCCAGATCGTGGTCAGAAGAAAGCTCACCTTTCAAAGAGACTTTTAAAATATGCTGATAAGAGGCTTTCAGGTGAAATTAAGAAGGCCGATGAAGGCTCAACTCTACATAGAGTTGGTCAATTAGAAAAAGCGCTTAAGCCTAACGTTGAGGCTCAGATCTCAAAAAGAATTAGAATTAAGGTTAAGGCAAGAGTTCTTCAGGCAAAGGCCATCGTTAGAGTTGATAACCCCTGGGTAGAATCAAATACAGAAATTAACGCGAAGGGCGATGTTCAAATGAACTTCAAAAAAGACTTTGATAAGGTTGGCGTAGATACAAACCTACAATACCAAGTTAATGAAGGTAGTTATGTTGCTTGGGTAGACAAAAAACTAATCGAAAATTGGGTTGGAAGAGTTAGTTCATCGCAAAGCGATAAAGAAGCTATCTTTACTTCTAACGCAGACAAAACAGTTCAATTACTTTTTAATAAAAGTTTCTAAATAGCTCTGTTATTAATCCGCAAATTTAGGTAAATTATCAGCATTAATATTTTACCTAATGTCGGCGGAGTTATGTATGAGCCTCTTTGAAAGTCCTTTATTTCAAGATTCGTTTAATCAGTTAGAGTTAGCTGGTAGTATCGGTGGTCTTGATCCAAATATTGTAGAACGTCTTAAGTATCCAAAACGTGCTTTGCAAGTTGCAGTTCCTATTCGACTAGATGATGGAACCGTAAAAACTTTTCAAGGCTTTCGTGTTCAGCACAATATGACTTTGGGGCCTGGTAAAGGGGGAATTCGTTTTCATCCTAACGTTGATCTTTCTGAAACTGCGGCGCTTGCTATGCTTATGACTTTTAAGTGTGCACTCGTGGGTCTTCCACTTGGTGGAGCAAAAGGTGGTATTCAAGTTGATCCAGGCGATCTTTCTAGACAAGAGCTACAATCATTAACAAGAAGATTTGCAACAGAGATCAGTATGCTTATTGGTCCTAATATTGATGTGCCTGCACCAGATATTGGAACCAATGGACAAACCATGGCCTGGTTTATGGATACATATTCTCAGTTAAAAGGTTATACCGTTCCAGGTGTTGTTACAGGTAAGCCTATTGCTGTTGGTGGTTCTCTCGGAAGAGCCGAATCAACTGGTAAAGGTGTTGCTTACTGTGTGAACTTTGCTTCAACAGTAACTGGAATTCCAATTGATACTTCAACTAGAGTTGCCATCCACGGATTTGGTAAGGTTGGTATTCCGGCGGCTGAAGATCTTTCAGCTCAAGGTGCAAAGATTGTTGCCATTGGAGATGTTAGTGGAGCAGTTTTTTGTGGCGACGGAATTGATGTTAAAGAAGCAGTAAGATATGTCTATGCTCATGGCTCTGTTAAAGGAATGCCAGGAACAGAAGCGATTACCAATGAAGAGCTTTTATCTTTAGAAGTAGAAGTTCTTATTCCTGCAGCTATTGATGGAATTATTACTGAAAAAAATATGAAAAATGTTAAGGCAAAAATCATTGCTGAAGGTGCCAACGGTCCTATTACAAAAGAGGCCATAGAATACTTAGCAGGAAATGGAGCATTCATTATTCCTGATATTCTATGTAATGCTGGTGGTGTTATTGTTTCATACTTTGAGTGGGTTCAAGGACTTCAAAACTTTTTCTGGGACCTTGATCAAATTAATAAGAAACTTCATGATATACTTAAAGAGTCATTTGATAGAGTTGTACTTTGTTCGAATGAATTTAATGTGGACATGAAGAAAGCGGCTTTTATTGGCGCTCTTCAAAGACTAGACAAGGCGATGAGACTAAGAGGTCTTTTCCCTGCATAGGGTTTGATGAAAAACATTTTATTATTATTATTATTAGTTTTCATAGACGGTGCTTGGGCGAAAATGCTTAAGCATCAAATTTCTGGTCGTCAAAGATCTCTCTTTTCTTATCAACAAGTTTGCCGCGATAGTGGCGTAAAACATCTTCCATTAATTTCTGTTGCAAGCACATTCGAACTTGATTGCATGGGCACAACAGTTAATGTTCAAGAGTTTTGTCAGAAAAAATTCAAAAATGATAAAACCTTCTTAAGAGGCTTTATCTCAAAGGCAATGGAAGAAGTTGTTTGTGAAAAAGGTGAGGCTTTAGAAATTGCATTGGCCTGTGATAAAGAGCATCTCAGTTATTGCCGAGACCCAAAATTGGGATGTGCTAATTTAAAAAATATCTTTGCCTTTAATTTAGAAGTTGGTCTTGTTTCACTTGTGGAAAAAGATGTTGATAATACTTTAAACTGTATTTTTCAAACAAAAAGTTCTGTTAAAGAAAATGACTTTTCTATTGATGAAATGCTGAAACTTTAATAAACACTTTTTTATTTCTTTTTATTTAATACTAATATTTCCAATTCATTAAGAATCTTCAATAGTAATGAGTTTGCTACATAACTCAGCATGCACACTAAGATAGTTTCCTATATTCCTTGTAAAAAAAATGACTACTATGTTGAAATATTTGGCTATTGTTCCAAGTCTGTTCCCGGTTTAGAGATTGTGGGGCTCGGACAAGCGGGAAGGGTTATCAAAGAGAAATTTATATTCTTATCTCGCGAGAAGGGATTAAAATTTCCGTTAAAGAGATTTAAATTATGTGTTGATTTACCGGAAGAGGACCTAAAGGTCATTAATAAAGAAGGGGACCTTTCATGGTTAGAACTGCCAATGCTTCTTGTTTTTTGGAGTCTAACTGAAAATTTACCGATACAGAAACTTGATGATTGCTTTTCATCAGGGAGAGTTAGTTTAAGTGGTGGCATTACTGAAAATAAAAGTATTAACTACGAAGAAGAAAAACTACAGAAAATGGGAATTAAAAAATACATAGGCCTCGATGACGAAGCCTTTGAAGATCTTTTTAACATTAATATTTTTGAACTATTAAAAGAGTTACGAGTAAATGGTACCTAGATAGAAAGGGCCTTCACAAGATCTACTGTTTGTGGAAGGTACTCATCTCTTTTTTCAAGACATTCATTTAGAGGCACGGGTGTAACTTCACCACTAACAAAAGCTGTCACAAAAGCTTTGTTGCCATTAAGAAGTTCATTGACGGCCACAAAGCCCATTCTACTAGCTATAAAGCGGTCAAGAGAAGAAGGATTTCCGCCTCTTTGAATATGGCCAAGGATACAAACATGAGCATCAATATCATGTGTTTCTTTTAGGTTTTCCTGTATCTTATAACTGAGACCAGGGACTTTTCCTTCAGCACAGATAATAATGGAGCTATTCTTACCACGGGCAATTCCTCTTTGGATGTCAGAAGCAATTTGTCCATAAGCAATATTATCACTAGGGACAACTACATTTTCTGCGCCTGTACAAACACCAACGTGAAGAGCAATAGCAGCTGAGCTTCGACCCATAACTTCAACAATAAAGGTTCTTGCGTGAGAAGAAGCCGTATCTCTAATTTTATCCACAGCTTCAACAGCAGTTTGAACGGCAGTATCAAAACCAATTGTATAATTTGTTCCCGTTATATCGTTATCAATAGTCCCCGGAAGTGCAGCGATTGGAATACCATGCTCTTCATGAAGAGCATGAGCTCCATTAAAAGATCCATTACCACCGATAACGGCCAAGGCATCAATTTTTTTACGAGCTAAAATATGAGAAGCTTCTTTTCTTATATCAGCTTCATGAAATTCAGGACATCTACTTGTTTGAAGAATTGTTCCACCATGTTGAAGAATATTTCCAACAGAGCTTTCATCCATTTTTATGATATCACCCTCAAGAAGGCCGGCATATCCTCTACGGATTCCATAAACTTCAAGACCTGCACCAATGGCAGTTCTTACAAAGGCCCTAATGGCGCAATTCATTCCGGGGCTATCACCACCGCTACAAAGAATACCAACTTTTTTAATTTTCTTTTCAGCTGTCATAAAATTCCTATTTAAAAATAGATTCACCTTCAAAACTTGAAGGGTAATCAATACCGAGTGAGTATAATATTGTTGGAGCAACATCTTTTAAGGCGAAGTCACCATTCTTTGCTAGCTTCTTACCTTTTAGTTTTGGATGGAAAGCACAAAATGGAACTGGGGCTCCTGTATGAGAAGTGTGAGGAGAACCGTCTTCATATACCATCTGATCACTATTTCCATGATCTGCCGTTAGTAAAAGAGTGATGTCATTTTTTTCACATTGATCTATTAATTGTTTAACTGAATGATCGAGCGTTTCGACAGCCTTAATAGCCGCTTCGTAATTACCGGTATGACCAACCATATCGCTATTAGCAAAATTCACAATGTAGAAAGTGTAATCATCTTCGAGAGCCGCTAATAACTTTTCAGTAACTTCCGGAGCACTCATTTCAGGTTTTAAATCGTATGTTGCAACTTCCTTAGGGGAGTTCACAAGTATGTGCTCTTCCCCTGGAAATGGTTTCTTCTCTCCACCATTAAAAAAGAAAGTTACATGAGCATATTTTTCAGTTTCTGCAATTTTGTATTGTTTATAATTGTTCTGACTAAGGTACTCGCTTAAGACACCATTTAGTTTTTCTTTATCAAAGAGAATAGGAAGTTCTACATCCTCGGGACAGTAAGGAGTCATACATAAATATTGGCCTGGTAAGACGCTTCTTTCAAAGTGATTAAAATTTGGATCAGTCATCGCTAATGTAAATTGAATAGCACGGTCCGGCCTAAAATTAATAAAGAAAACAGAGTCGCCATCTTGAATGGCAAAGTCTTTATTAAAAAGAACTGGATTTATAAACTCGTCAAATCTCTCTTCTTTATATTCATTTGCCAAATAATCTGTAGGAGACAGATTTGTTTGAGCCCCTTGGCCAATCATCATGTCGTAACATGCCTTAATTTTTTCCCATCGACGATCTCGATCCATACCAATTGAGCGACCTTGCATAGAAGCAAACTGAAATCCATCGACTGTTGAAAGATCATCAATATATTTTTGCCCAATATTTTTCTGTGTATCTCTTCCGTCCATGAAGGCATGAAAGTGAAGAGATAAGGAATCATCTTTAAGCGAGTTGATAACTTCTTTAATATGATTAATGTGGGAGTGAACACCACCGTCACTAAGCAGGCCAACGATATGTATTCTTTTAGTACTAGTTTTTGCTTTCTTCTTAAATTCTTGAAGAAGTTCTAGGTCTTTAAATTTATCTTGTTCAATAACTTCGTTAATTCTTACAAGGTCTTGTCTCACAGGACGACCTGCTCCTAGGTTCATATGTCCCACTTCCGAATTCCCACTCACTCCTTTTGGAAGACCAACACTTTCTCCGCCAGCTTCAATTGTCGTGTAGGGAAAATTAGCAAAGAGATAATCAATATTTGGAGTCTTTGCATCTTTGACAGCATTCTTCGTGGTATTTGAATTAATTCCAAAGCCATCAAGAATGACTAATAATGTCTTTTTAGAAATTTGCTTAAGTGTTTCCATAAGTTTCCTTTGCGAGAACTTAACATATTTTGTTGAAAACTAAAATGTGTAACCCATACCTAGTATGAGCTCATATTGGCTCAGGTTGTCATTGTCAGCATGGGCACGACTTATATACTTAAGTCCTGTGTCTAATCTTAAGGATTTGAATCTTTTAAATCGATAACTAAAGAGACCTTTAAAGTTGAACTCTAGATAACTCAAGCTTTCTAATTCATTGCCTCTATTTTCAAGGTCAAAACTAGTTACAAAATTCCAGTTTTCATTAAGAATTGAGAGATTTGAGACTCCAGCTAAAAATGATGATGAGGATGTTTGGTTACTTTCAGGAATCGATCGATATCCTACAAAGTAAAATGGATTCCAATACTGCGATTTTTTAAAAGGGGAGTAGCCCAGGGTTAGTCCTGTACCAGATGCTGATGAATTGAGAAAAGTATAGCTTTCAAATGGGGCCCTTATGACAAAAGTTGCGGTGTCAGAGGCCTTGATCCATGTGGGAATAATTTTAGAAATAGAATAATTCTTAGTAAAAGAACTGTTTAGCTTTCGATAATTTGATTCATATTCATATCTCAATTTTATGGTAGAGGTTGAACTTTCATGAACACCTACTTCAAAATTAAAAAGCAAGTCTCTCTTATCACCATTTTCTTGAAGCTTGTCTGTGGCAACTTTATCACTATAGGAGAAGTTTGCCTTAACAACCCACTTTTTGAACAAGTTCTTATTCATAATGATATTGATATTTCTATTATGATAAACACCAGACTCTGAAATATCAGGATTGGTGGTTTTTAGTGATGTTAGCTGAGAATCTTTATAATCCAAAATATTGCTACTAGATCTAACCAAATAACTAAAATCAAGGTCAATATAATCTTCATCTAAGAGACTTTGAATAGAGGTTGAGTAGTCCACAAGTGAGTTGGAAGAATTATCAGAAAGTGTGACTTGTCTTAAGTAGAGTTTTCCAGCTTCGATTTGTCCTTCTTTAATTAAACTCTGTCCGATCAAAAGGTTGATTTCTTCCTTTGTTAAATCTTCTGTTTTAAAAATAGATTTATTGTCTTCTGACAAAGAGTTTTTAGCTTCAAGTAGTTTTTGAATAGCAGAATCGTTTTCATTAAGTTGTAAGAAAATTTTTCCAAGTTGAGCCTTTGTTGAACTGATTCGGAAATCGAAGTTCTCTACAACGGTGTAGTATTTTTTTGCAAGGAGTAGTAGTTTAATCTTGAAAATTTTTGGGTAAACACCTTCTTGAGCTTCTGTTAAAAACTGACTGGCTATTTTGTAGTAAGTTAGAAGAGCGTTTTGAGAAGGAGTATTTTCAAAATTGATCATACTTAGTGGTGTATTTAAAAAACTATTCTTATGTTGTTTCTTTATAAGAAGATACAGAACCTGAAAAGACCTTCTCACTTGAGAGGAGTTTAAATACATCTCAGATAAAAAGTAGTAACTTTCCGGATGGACTTGTTCTTGCTCTAAGTTTTTAAGGATAAGCTTATAAGCAGAGCGTTTTTGATTTTGAGAAGCAAGAAGTTTTGCCTTTGATAATCTTAATTCCAATACTTGGTTTACGGTTTGAGAATAGATGCTAAAACTAAGCACCGATGCTATCAGTAAAAGTATTTTAAATAGTTTTTTCACACCTTAATTTTATATCTTTTTTGAATTTTCAGTTACTTGAAGACTTTATTTTCCGGAGTTCTAACGTCGGGTATTGTTAAATAATAATGGTTAAGACCGATAAGCTAAGTATGAAATGGTATATGCTTATTTTCACCATCTTTTTTCATTTGAACTTGGCCTACGGCTTTGATTCTTTTTCTGTTTTTGAAGCTAAAGGTAAATATACTTTCGTTGATGTTTTGGATAAAGAATATCAGTTAAGAAGTGGTAAAGCTTATAGTGGGAATGGAGTTCTTTTTGGGCAAGGTAAATCTCTTGGAGTGAGTCTTGGTAATTTTCAAACCCTTTCTTTATCAGGAAATAGCTTCATTGAAATAGAGAATAATGAAATTTTATTAAAGATAGGAGCCCTTAAAGTTAATAGTCTTGAAGGAAAAGAAATTAAGGTAAAAACGAAGGTCGGGCTCCTTCGAATTGAAAGCGGGATCGTTTATGCAGACTGCTCAAGCATGGAATGTCTTATTACTGTTTTGCATGGAGATATCTACCTAGACCAAACAAAACTAAAAGGTTCACGAACTTATATTTTTGATTTTAATGATGCAAATAAAATAAAATTATCGCAGATTACTATCTTAGAAAAAAATTCTCCTTACTATAAGACTTCTTTTTTTGATTTTTTAAATACAGCTAAGTATGAAAATGCTTTTGACTTCGCTTTAAGTGAGTTTAGAACCAGTGATAAAAGAGAGTTATTTAAAGAGAGAAGAGCTCCTGCATCAATTGCGGGAGAAGATAATAAAGAAGAAAAAGGGAAAGTCGTTGTTCACGAGCTGGTTCTTGATTCTTTAAGAGTTGGTATTGAAGAGGAGATCGTAAAGATGATCTCTAAAAAAGCATATGAAGTAGCTAAGGAGAAAACACCTGCTATTATCGCTGAAATTATTCCGGAATTTCTAATAAAGAGAACTTATACAATTGGTAAAAAACTAATGCTAGAAGAAGTCGATCAAGCTGTTAAGAGTGCTCTTGAAGATTACTCGAGAGGTGGGGATGATATTTTTGACTCCAATGCTAACAGCTTTGCAGCTCAAGAAATTGCCTTTGTTAGAACAAAGGGAAAGGTTTTGTCTGTAGGCCAAAAAGAGCTCATTAAAGTGAGTGAAAATATCATCTCACAAGATGCAGGTGCCTATCTCATTCCTGAAGTCTATGAAGAAGTAAAAAACTATTCATATAGCTTCGGAGTAAAGAAAGGAGCTGATATTTTAGCAAATGTCCTTGTCACGACGGGTATGAAGTATCGTCCAGAGATGAAGATTGCAGTCCTTGAGCTTTCTAAAAGGTACTCAAACCTTCACTCTAGAAGAGAGTCTATTAAACAATCAGAAAGATATCTGTCTGAAATTGCGGGAAGTGTATCCAGAGAGCTTGTTGGAACTTCCTTGAAGAAGTTTGCAAAATACTTTGGAAAGAAAGCAAAGATTCTTGCAAGGGCCAAGTCTCGTAATGAATTTGAAAAACTAAATAAGCGCTCAATTGCCTCAGAAGTTACTGGAGATTTTCGTAGGGAAGAGGTTCGCTATAAGCGATCTAGCCAAGGTCTTCTCCTCGATGCCTCTGTGGGGAAACCACAATTCTAAAAGACAATCAACATTATTTACATACATGTGTCTAAAATTTAGACACTTTCTCTTCATAACCACCTGAAATCGAATCTCTTTTTTTGGCATCGTGTTTGCTACTAATAACAGTGAATTGATTTAATTATCTGACGGGAGATTACGATGAAAGTAACAAAACTATTAATGATTACATTATTAATCGCAGGAGTAAGCTCTTGTGGAAAAGACAACGAAAAAAAATCTACAGTTGCAACAGCAACTGCACCTGTAACATCAAACCCAGTAACGTCAAATGTGGGTGAAGGTGCTTGTGCGACAGCTCAAAATTTAGATCAACTAAAAGCGATCTTTAATAATTGGAGTGTTGGAAACTATACATTGCCAAACCAAAAGTATCCTTATGAAGAGTACACAATGAATGAGTTTGAGCTTAAAGAAAAAGAAGCTTGGATCTTTGAATACACTTCATTAGATTTTAAAGGTTCTTTTAAAAGAAAAACGACAAAAGATAGCAACACAGCTGAGTCTGAATTTGGAACCTCTAAAACAGAAATCAGAAATAATATCGTAGCTATTTTAAATAGAGTGAGTCCATTTTCATTAAGATCATATTCAACATCACTCCATGAAGTAGTTGATACAAATGGTGATGTATATGGAATTAACCTTTGTGCACCAATGGCCGCAAATCCAGTTACGATTTTTGATGAGTCATCTAACACAATTGTTAAGTTAGGAACGATACAAGGACAATAATAGAAATCCCCCCTTTCTATTAATGTAAATAAAAAAAGTGTGAAGCTAAAAACAACCCCTCAAACGAGGGGTTTTTTTGTGTCTGATTTGAAAAAATTATACTTGATATGAATACTTTTAAAGTCATCTAACACAAGTCTTGGGTTATAATATTCCTGTATAAAAATAAGCAGGAGTCATAAATGGCAAAATACAATACAGACATGATGGACATTAATTTCAATTTATTTGAAATGTTAAAGGTACACGAGTATTCAGATGATTTTGGAGAACAAGATCTTAAAGAGATTATTAATCAATTTGATAAATTTATCGAAAGCGAAGTCTATCCTACAAGAATTGAGGGAGATGAGATTGGAGTTAAGTTAACAGACTCTGGTGTGGTTGTTCCTCCTTCTTTTAAAGAAGTCCTTTTTAAATTTTATGAAAATGGTTGGTATGCACTTGGTTATCCAGAAGATATTGGAGGCATGCCCGCACCTCATAGTGTGAGCTTTGCTTGTACAGCTCTCTATGTGGGGGCCAACGTTGCTCTTTCAATGTACACCGGTCTTACTCAAGGGGCGATGAATGTGATTCTCCAAATTGGAGATGACGCCCAAAAAGAAAAATTCATTCCACCAATGATGGACGGACGCTTTGGAGGAACAATGTGTCTGACAGAGCCAGGAGCAGGTTCTGATGTTGGAGCCTCTAAAACCACAGCAACGCCAAATGATGATGGCTCTTACTCAATCAAAGGTGTTAAGATTTTTATTAGTGGCGGAGAAAGTGATATTTATGAAAATAATATTCACCTTGTTTTGGCCAGAACTCCAAACTCACCAGAAGGAACAAAAGGGATTTCTCTCTTTATCGTCCCTCAAAAAAGAATTAATGAAGACGGTTCTAATGGTGAAACGAACCATGTGAAGTGTACAAAAATTGAAGAAAAAATGGGAATTCATGGAAGTGCAACTTGTGAGATGACCTTCGGTGGTGAAGGTGAGTCAAGAGGTTTTCTTATTGGAAAAGAACATGAGGGAATGGCCAACATGTTTATCATGATGAATGAGGCAAGACTTCTTTGTGGAATCCAAGGGGAAGCTCAAGCCAACCTTGCTTATCAGCTTACAGTTCAGTACGCAAAAGAAAGATCTCAATTTGGTTCTGAAATTATTAATCTTCCTGATGTAAAAAGAACTCTACTTAAAATGCGTGCAATGTCTCGCGGAATGAGGGCCTTGGTTCTCTATACTTCTGATCTCTTTGATAGAGAGAAAAAAGGTGAATCAGATGCAATTGATGAGGTGGCACTCCTCACACCAGTCTGTAAAGCCTACTGTTCTGACGAAGGTTTCAATGTAACCATTGATGCTATTCAAGTTCACGGTGGTTACGGTTTTTGTACAGAATATGGAATAGAACAATTTGCTAGAGATACAAAGATCGCCACTATTTATGAAGGGACTAACGGCATTCAGGCCATCGACTTTGTCATGAGAAAGATTCTTAAAGACAACGCAAAAACGTTTCAAAAGCTAGGCGCAAAGATTGAAGCTACGATTAAGAAAGCAACAGGTCAAGGCTGGGATACTGAAGTATCAATGCTTGGTAAGTCTGCACTTAAAGCTGGAGAAATAGTTAAGTACTATGGTCAACTAGCCGGTGAGAAGAAATTTAATCATATCCTAACAAGTGCTACAAACTTCTTGGCCTTTAGCGGAAACCTTATTGTGGCGTGGAGATTATTAGAATCAGCGTTAGTCGCAAAAGAAAAGCTAGCTTCATCATCTGGAGACGATAAGGTTTTTTATCAATCTAAGATTGATGATTTTAATGTTTTTGCCCAGCATTGTTTAACAAAAAACTCGGGAATAGCTCAAAGCATTTTAAACTTTGAACAAGACCTTGATTCATTAGAGCTTTAGTTAAAAGAATGTTAAGCTAAATAAGTATAAAAAATTAAAATATAAGGTTTAAGATGAATTTTGAAAGACTGCAAGAGTTTATTGAAGTCTTTTCACAGGAGAAGCATGGTAGCTCAGATTATTACAAAGAAGAAATATTTGTAAAAGGAAATGGACACCAAAAATTTGCTCCTTTGAAATACTTAATGAAAAAAATTGAGGAATTAGAAACTTCTGAACAGCTTAATAAGGCGGGTTTAGTATGTGATAGTTTCAATCTCTACGATCAGGACGAGTTTCAAGAATGGTACGAGTATCAATTCTCTCGAAAATTGCCTCGAACTCTATCTAAGAATATTACAATTTATAATCTTCCTGATAATAAGAAAATTTTTGATGCCATTGAAACAGTGAATAAGTGCTTTGAAGTATTAAGAGAGCAGCATATTCTTTTGAACAATAAGAACTTACCTGTACAACTAGGTGAGTGGTACGCAAAAACAATCTTTGGGCTCAAACAAATGAAGTCATCTTCACAGCGTGGATTTGATTTCTACCTAAATGGAAAGCGAGTGGAAATCAAAGTGACTTGGGGAGATCTATCATCTCCCAAAGGAATCAAAGTTCGAAAATCATTAGTCGACCTAAGTGATTATTGTATTGTGATGTATATTGCAAGAAACCTAATGGTAAGAGAAATATGTTTTCTAGACTCTGATTTTATTATGAGAAAATTTTCAGGCAAAGGTCATACTGTATTCTTAAAAGATTCGGATGTTGGTCAGTATTTCTTTAGTAGTTCAAGTAAGCATGTGGATAAAGTAGCTAACAGTTCCGCACTTTTAAAGTACGGAACACCTGTTTTCGCTATGAAAATCGCTGAACAATTTCAATAAAGATTATATCGAAGAAGACGACACTCTATTTTACCGTTGTAAAATGGAGTTCTCTGACTCGTTTGTAGGGATATTCTTTTTCTAAGTTCTGGGTTACCTGTTAATACAAATGCAGTTTGGCCTTTCCAGTTGTTCTTTAAGTTTTCTCCATAATCGTAATAGAGAGATGTTAGTTCTTCTATCTCTCCTAATCTTTCACCATAAGGAGGGTTACAAAAGATAATACCTTTAAAGTCTTTTGGCTGAACGAGCTTTGTGGAATCACCTCTATTAAGTATTACTTTTTTATTAAGTGGGAAAAGAAGTTCTAAAGATTCTCTTGTTTGAGCTAGATTTTTCCCTTCAGAGTCTTGTCCAAAAATAATTTTATCTGAGACATCAATATTTTTGAACTTCTTCATTACGTGATGCATTTCATTTTCAAATTTAGATTTTAGGTCTTTATCTTCATAAAACCATTTGTGATTGAAGAAATCAAAAGCCGGAGTCTCTTCGCTATGATTTTTAATTTTTAAAAGACTTGGAGGTAGGTCATGTAACATTAAAAGAGCTTCAGCTAACATTGTTCCTGATCCGCACATAGAATCACAAAAATCAGATTTTTCTTCAGGATAATTCATTTGATACAAGAGTGCCGCAGCTAAATTTTCTCTTAGTGGAGCGTAGTGACCTGGCAATCGGTAACCTCTATTACTTAGTGGTATACCGCTTAAATCATAATAGAGGGAAACCCAAAAACCTGGGCGATTTCCTGTTTGATCAATCCTCATTAAGATTGAAACATCAGGATTTTGTTTTTCAACATTTGGTCTTGATCCATCTCTATCTCTAAAAAAGTCAGCAAGTGAATCTTTTAAAACAAGAGAGTAGTGAAGAGGATTAGTAAAAGTTGAAAGGGCCCTCTTGTTAACAAGAGTAGTAATTTTAAAGGTTTGGTTATGATCCATAACCTCATCCCAGCTCACTTTACTGGCATCTTTATAAAGGTCTTTTTCTCTGTTGAGTGTAAATTGGTGAAACTCTAGGTAAACCCTACTTGCTAGGCGAGTATTGATGACAAATTTTAATCCTGAGAGTTCATCAGTTTCAAATTGTACTCCACCGTTTTTAATTCTTGTATTTGTAATACCATTATCGATTAATTCTTTTTCAAGCATTTCTTCTAATGAGCGGGGACAACTGGCAAAAAAGAAGCGTGACTTATTTTGCTTGGACATTATTTGATTCCTTTCGTTTGGGCATAAACATAAACTTTATTAATTAATTCTTTATAAGAGTCTACCATATGAGGATTAAGATTTTTTACATTGAATCTTTCAATTCTCCAACGAGAAATAGAAAGTAGACCTAAAATAATACTTTTATCAATGAGATCATTTGCAAAATTTTTAACTGGTGATGTTTCATAATATCCCTCCAGATAACTTTCGATGAGAAGTGGATGAATTCTCCCTTTCTCTAGACATGTTCCGGATAAGGATATTCCTAAGTCTAGTAATTGATCGCCCCAGCCTGCTTGCTCAAAGTCTAAAAATGCTTCGAGCTCTTGGTTTTTAAAGAGGGTGTTATCGTAGTAAAGGTCTCCATGAACAATTCCTTGTGGATAAGAATCTGTGTAGGAGTCTAATCCTTTTGGGAAAAATGTATGTATGACTTCTTTAAAATCATTGGGACAGTTTGGTTTTTCGCAAAAATTGATTAAGTCCTTAGCATCAAAACCTACATCTGAATGATCTCGTACTTCATCTTTGCTAAATTTCAATGAGTGAAGTTGTCCAAGGCCTTTTCCTATTTTGTAACAGGTTTGATCGCTTGGGCCTGGAGGAATTCCTTTAAGAAACGGAAATAAAACACCAAAGTATTCTTCATATTCATAGACGGTGTTTGAATCTTTAGTAACAAAAGGAATAAGACTATAAGGGAAGTGACGCTCTCCCAGCTGAATTAAAAGCTTCATTTCTTGCTTGGTATCGGACTTATTCTTATCATTACTTACCTTAAGCAGGTATTCATTGTGATCTGTGACCACACAATAATTGGAGTTTGAAATTCCTAGGGATAGTGGCTTTAGCTCACGCACAGTTTCATCAAGGTACAAATTAAGGATGTTTTGCGTCTCTTTTATTGATAATTTTGTATAATCGGCCACAACTTCTTCCCAATGCTATTCTTAAGGGCCAAAAGTCTTTCATTTGGGGCTACTTGTCAAGTTGTATAAGGTTGTAGGCTTGCGTTGCGAGTGTTATATTCTTGCCAGTTTTAATGAATTATTTATGCAAACAGTCATGAGGAGATAACATGAGCCAAGATTATAAAGTAAAAGACATTACTCTTGCTGAATGGGGTAGAAAAGAAATTACATTAGCTGAAGCTGAGATGCCAGGTCTAATGGGACTTAGAAAAGAATACGGAGCAAGCCAACCACTTAAAGGTGCTAAGGTTGCTGGTTGTCTTCATATGACAATTCAAACTGCTGTTCTTATTGAAACACTTACAGCTCTTGGTGCTGAAGTAAGATGGTCTTCATGTAATATTTTCTCTACACAAGATCATGCTGCTGCTGCAATTGCTGCTACAGGTGTTCCAGTTTTTGCTTGGAAAGGTATGAACGACGAGGAGTTCGATTGGTGTATCGAGCAAACTCTTAAGTGGGCCGATGGTTCTCCATTAAATATGATTCTTGATGATGGTGGTGATTTAACAAATATGGTTCTTGATAAGTATCCTGCATTAGTTGAAGGAATCAAGGGTCTTTCTGAAGAAACAACTACTGGTGTTCACAGACTATATGAAAGAGTTAAGAAAGGAACTCTTCCAATGCCTGCTATCAATATCAATGATTCAGTTACTAAATCTAAGTTTGATAACCTTTATGGTTGTCGTGAATCTCTTGTTGATGGAATTAAAAGAGCAACTGATATTATGATTGCTGGTAAAACTTGTGTTGTTGCAGGTTACGGTGATGTTGGTAAAGGTTCAGCTCAGTCACTTAAAGGTCTTGGTGGTAGAGTTATCGTTACTGAAATCGATCCGATTTGTGCGCTTCAAGCTGCAATGGAAGGTTTTGAAGTAATGAGAATGGATGATGCCGCTAAAATCGGAGATATCTTCGTAACAACTACTGGTTGTTATGATGTTATTACAGCTAAGCATCTTGATTCTATGAAAGACGGAGCGATCATTTCTAATATCGGTCACTTTGATAATGAAATTCAAGTTGCTCACTTAAATAACAACTACGACAAAATTAATATTAAGCCACAAGTTGATGAGTATGTATCAAGTGATGGTAGAAGATTAATTCTTCTTGCTGAAGGAAGACTCGTGAATCTTGGATGTGCTACAGGTCACCCAAGTTTTGTAATGTCTAACTCATTCACTAACCAAGTACTTGCACAGATGGAACTTTGGGCCAACTCTGCAAACTACGAAAACAAAGTTTATATGCTTCCAAAGCATCTTGATGAAAAAGTTGCTTTCTTTCACCTTGATAAGATTGGTGTAAAGCTTGATACTCTTTCAAAAGAGCAAGCTGATTACCTTGGAATCAAAGCTGAAGGGCCTTATAAGCCTGAACATTACAGATACTAAAATTTAGTTTCAAAGGCCCGCTTCTTGCGGGCTTTTTTTTTTGGAGGCGTTATCTGTCTGGAACAGATAACGCCGAACAACTTCGAGCGAGCAGGATGCGAAGCGAAGAAAGGAGATTTTCATGAAAATTTTTATTGGTTGTGATCATGCTGCATTTGATGAAAAAAATCTTGTGACTGAGTATCTAAAGTCTAAAGAAATAGAAGTTGAAGACTGCGGGCCATTCGTTAATGAAAGGTGTGACTATCCAGATTTTGCGAGTAAAGTTGCTATCAATGTTAAAGAAGGCAATGGCATAGGGATTCTTCTTTGTGGAAGCGGAATTGGCGTAAGCATGGTGGCCAATCGTTATAAGAAAGTAAGAGCAGCACTTTGTAGAACTCCACAGGACGCTGAATTATCAAGAGAGCATAATGACAGTAATATCTTGTGTGTTGGAGCAAGAATTAATACAATTGAAGAAGTAAAGAAAATGATTGATGTTTGGCTATCCACAGATTTTGCAGGTGGAAGACATTCTGATCGTATTGCAAAATTTACAGATTTAGGAGTTTAGTTAGTGTTGTCAGTTCCAAGAAAAATATTAGAGAAAATTGCTTTTTTAATGATATTTACATTAGTGTTTCTTGGTATTTATTTCTCTCGAACGGACCTCCCGTTTTTTGAAGGAACCTATGTAAAAGAAGATGGGTTACTAGAATGGTTAACTGTAATTGCACTTCTTGTTGGTATTATTATGAATATATACCGAGCAAGAATACTTAGTCCTTTTAGGAGCTCTCGCTTTATTTTTGGACTTTATTTTATGGCCTTTGTTTTTCTCTTTGGTTTGGGTGAAGAAATTAGCTGGGGACAACGAATTATTCAAAGCTTTTCTGATTTTCAAGTACCAGAGTTCTTTATAAAATATAATTCTCAACAAGAGATGAATCTGCATAATCTTCAATTCAGCGGTACAAAAATCAATAAATTAATCTTTGGGACGTTTTTGGGGATTGTTGTGGTTTTCTATTTTCTTATTCTTCCTTTTCTATATAAGAAAGTTGAGAAGGTGAAGAAGCTAGTTGATTCATTTGCTCTGCCTCTTCCACGGAGCTATCACATCATTGCTTATATCTCCCTCGCAATTCTTGCAGAGTTCATAAGTGGTGGAAAAAAGGGCGAAATTTTAGAGTTTGGAGGCTGTTGGATTGTCCTTCTCATGTGTTTTGAACCTGCCAATCGCCATATCTTTTCACGGCAATTGAAGGAAAGATAAATTAATATTAGTGAGTCCATTATCCGATAAGTCTACTGGGAGACAGGAGACTTATTGTGATCGGTAAAAAAATACTTATTTCTTTCTTATTTTTAATTTCTTTTAATCATTATGCTCAAACACTTAATGTGATTATGGGTGGGTTTAACTCTTGTGGGTTTGAGCCAGTTAAAAATGATAAAGATGAAGTCATAGGTTCAAAAGTAACTCCTATTCTAAGTGATATGCACTCTAAACTTTTTGAACAGCAAGCAGAGGGACAGATTTCGATTGCTCAAAACCCTTATATTGTCAGCTGTCATGATATGAGTGGAAATATCTATTATGTAAGCTCAACAGAACCAAATAAAGTCATTGAATTAAAAAAACCTGAAACTGAAGATAGAGAAAAAGTTTTTAAAGAAGCAATTGAAAAAGATTTTAATGCTTCTGCTGAGCTTGGAGTTCGGCAGGTCAATTTGGTTGGACACAGTCACGGTGGGTGGCTTGCTATGACCATGGCAGAAAGTTTAGATAAAGATATTCCTATTAATAATCTCTATACAATAGATCCAATATCTAAAGTACATTGTGGTATTTCAGATTATGGAGTTTTTGGCGGTTCATCTCCAGACTGCTTAAGGTATCCAAGAGATTTTACAAAAAAGAGAATTAAGGCAATCAAAAAGAAAGTTAAAGTTTGGAAGAACTACTGGCAAGACGAAGATGAAAAACTTCATTCTTCTGCCATCCCAGGAGTTGAAAATATAAAGATGAAGCTATCTCATACTGGGGTAGATAATAGCGACTACGTTTGGAACGGTATTAATCAAGATATTACTGATCAACATAATAGAGGAATAGACTGCTTTAGAGGAGTTTTGGGTCAATTTTACAAAGGTGTCTCTGAGCTGATGCTTCCAGGTGTGAGTATGCTGATGATACATTCTGAAAAGGGGCTTACCGTAGATGATGAGATTAATCCTCACACTTTAGAAAGGCTAAACAATCATCTTGCAAGAGGTGAGTTTGATAAAGTTGAAAACTTTATTCGAAAATATCCAGAGATTCTTGAGTATGAGCTGTTTGATCCTTTCTCAATGCTTCAGTTAGCAAAATTTATTGAAGAAGGTCACCACAATATTAATCATAGTCCTGAAGTAAAAAAAGCCATTTCTCTTTATGCAAAAGTTTTAAAGAGTGATCCTAGTAAGCTAGATTTAGATGCAAGACTTATTGATTATCAAGCAAGAAATATTGCTATCGAAAGAGTCTTAGGAATTTATCAAGCTGCATCCTCAGAGCAAGAGAATAAGAATAGGGATTTAAGGGCATCTGTTGAATACTGGCAAGGAAAATTAGAAGAAAACACTGAGCAACTAGAGAAAACGGAAAAAGATATTGCTGATAGAGAATATGAAAAGGAACACGGTAAGAAACCGAAAAAAGGTGGTTTCTTTAAGCTCTTTGGAAAATAACTCTATAAGGTTCCTAGTAGTTTCTTAAACCTTAACTTTAATACAGCGAAGAGTGCTTCGAAAATAATTCCGCCACCCATTTTTGATACACCATGAGCTCTTTCATAAAAAACGATGGGAACTTCTTTGAGTCTTAAGCCTTTGCTCCATACTTTATAATTGAGTTCTAATTGAAAGATATAACCTTTCGCAATGATGCCATCTAGATCAAGCGACTCTAATGCTTTACGAGTAAAACATTTAAAACCACCAGTGGTGTCTTGAATCGGAAGGCCAGTAACAAATCGAGTATAAATACTTGCCAGGTAACTGAGTAACAAACGCTTAAAAGGCCAGTTTATAATTCTTATTCCATTTATATAGCGTGAGCCAATAACCAGGTCATAGTCTTGAGCCGCATTTAGTAAGTCTTTTACATGGGCAGGATCATGAGAAAAATCACAGTCCATTTCAAAGACAAATTGGTAGTCTTTTTCTAGAGCCCATTTAAAGCCGGTTGTATAGGCCGTAGCAAGCCCTTGCTTACCAGTTCTTTGGATCATGTGAAGATTTGCATTAGTGCTCTGAAGTCTCTTTACAACGTCAGCAGTACCGTCTGGTGAGCCATCTTCAATGATAAGAATTGAGACAGCAGAATACTTTGAAAATAGGGTTGTAATCATATTTTCAATATTATCTATTTCGTTAAATGTAGGAATAATAATCAGTGTCTTATCAAAAGGTAATTCTTTAATATCCATAACATATCCAACTGAGAGTACCGTTTCACTTGCTTATTTTGTACACTCTGAGCAAGACTTGTGCAATGAATGTTTTAGCTTGTTAGTAGTGCTGTAGAAGAATTCGATGGCCTTCTTTCCACTATTTGACTCTATGAGCCAGCTGAATTTCTTGGCCTGAGGAATGAGGTTTAAAACTTCGCTAATGGCCTGTGATCCGTAAAAAATTTCATCTTCACTTTTAAGAAAATGAATTTCTTGAACAGTTTTTTCATAGCTCAGTTGAGGATAGGTTTTGTAAATCCATTCTTGGTGGAGATCAGTCACATGAACTTTTTCGGAGTTCGGATCTAACTTTTTAATAGCATGGGAGAACCTGACACACATAGGACATTTTGAATCAAATAAGATTACCGGAAATTTTAGTTTATTCTCTTCCATGAGTAACTCCATTTATTTAAGTTCTAGTCTTCTCCAGCCAGAAACTCTATATCTTCTACTGATAATATCAAAAATCGGGCGGTCAGTATTTTTTGAAATTTGAGCCTGCCTTGAAGCTTCTCCTGCAAAGTTTAAAACTTTTCCATTTGAGTTTGCTTTCTTCTTTTTATTTTTATTAAACATTTTTGAAAAATCCATTCCATTATTTCTTGTCTTCTTTTGGTTAGGTCTTAAGCCACTACCGCCTGAGAATGTTAAAACTTTAGGTCCATTCTTTTTTGATTTTGTATTATATTTGAGTGGTCTATTAAAACGATTCTTAAATTTCGCGTATTGCTTCTGTGCATTCTTATCAAATGGGGTGCTCGCTAATGTTTTGGCAAGACCAAGAGGTATTCCACCACTGGCAATGAGTTTAGCTTCTTCCATTTGATCTTTATTAAGATCAGGATCTGCAGGACCACCTTTCTTATCCATTAAGTCATCAATTGCTTTCTTAATGGCAGAAGTATTTTTACCGGAATTTGTATCAACTTTACCACCTTGAAACTCGCCTCTCGTTAGAGCTTTAAACTGGCTCCCTATTGGAGAATTTAAAAAATTTCCTAAACCAGGACCTTTGATATCCTGAAAGAAGCGAGAGTCAAAACATGATTCTTCATCAATACATTGACATTGGACATCCGCTTTCATTTCCTTATCTAAACAAGGAACGGCATAGGATGTATTGGCCATCTTTCTCTTTTGAACAAAGGGCATACATCTAGGATCATACATTGTAGATTTTTCAGCACAGTAACAATCTGTATCTGTAATGGCATTACAATCGCCCGGCCCAGGAAGTTTATCGGCAATGGCCTTTACTTGATCGGCATATTCTTGTTGCTTATCTTTTTCTGTGCCGTAGAAGTCAAATAATAAATAAGCACCAGCAAGCTTGGCCCATAGGCCAAAACTATGTTGAATATTTCCCATGAAAGCTTGAGCCGCATACCAAGTATAACAAGCGGTCGTTGCACCCCAAGTCATCTCCTGCATCTTCGCTGTTTTTGATCTTTCCCTATGGGATCTTGCTGCTTTTTCTAATGATTTCTTTTGAATACTATTTTGATTACCATTGTCGAGATTGACTAAGTTTTGCTGAGCCGCTTGTTGTTGAAACATGGCGATGGCCTCACCACCCATGGCCACATACTTACAGTAATCTTCTTGATCTTGTTTTTCTTCAGTCGTTTCTGTTACTTCTGTTTTATTTCCAGCGGAGTCTGTAACTGTCTTATTGCTTGAAACTGTTTCAGTTTTAGCATTTTCTCCGGCTTTAAACGATCCATCGGTAAAACCAAGAATCATTGAGTAGGCCTTTGAAATGGCCTTCACCATATTTGAATCCATACCTTTATATTTAAAGCCTGGGTCTGATCCTTGACAGGTTCTTGGGTCGCCTAATTTTGCACATTCCTCTTCTTTAAGCCTCTTTGCTCTTCCTTCATGAATATAGGTTTGAGACTCCCAACGATCTTGGTCAGTAAGATTCATCTCTTCTGTATTTCCTTCTCCAGCACGTGTATTACCAACAGCACCTTCGGAAAATGAAGATATTGAAATCAAACTTATAATAAGAAAACTTAAAACTTTCATGACTTTACTCCTAGGCTATATTTTAACATTGAACGGATTTTTAAGGAGATAGGAAAATATATTCGGTGATTAATTACGTAATTACGGTGACTTATGGTTGTAGAGATAGACAAAGGTATGCAATAAAAAATTGTCGATTGACCCCATAGGTAAGGGTTGCTAAAAATTATATATGACAAAATCAATTGATAAAAATCACCTAAATGATCCTGAATTGAGCCATAATATGGTTCACTACCTTTTAACGATTCATAAGTTAAAGGAATCAAAAGGATATGCTCGAGTCACAGATATTGCTAAGGACCTTCAACTAACTAAAGGAAGTGTTTCAACTGCAATCAATAACCTTAAAAAGAAAGGTTATGTTGACGAGGAAGATGATAGTAAATTTCTTATCTTAAGTGATAAAGGCCACCAGGAAGTTCATCGCATTTTATCAAGTCGAACGCTTCTCTTTTACTTCCTAAGAGATTTTGTTGGTGTGAGTGAAGAAGTTGCAGAAAATGATAGCTGTCAAATGGAACACTTAATGAGTGAGGAAACCAGTGAGAAGTTTTTTGATTTTCTGAAGGACCTTGCTTGTACTTGTGAGAAAATTAAGGAAAGTGGTGGAACAATTCCAGAAAACTTTAAGTTTCAAACAGCTCTTGATCTATGCCAATTCAAAACTGCCGATGATTTTGTTGAAAGCCAAATTGGTGATAAACATTTAGATACAACAGACATTTAAATGAATACCTTCTTTCGTTTATTTATTGCATCACTTTTTTTAGTAAGTGCTCACGCTAATAATTTAATAGGCTTTTGTTTTGAAAATAATGTCTCATTAACATCAGTTAAGTCTCACCTGATTCCTATCCTTGCTAAAAAAGATAAGGTCTTCACCAGAGAAAGCCTACATTGTGTTGAGGCCAATATTGAAAGCTCAAGAAAAGAGTTATTTGAAAAGTGGATATCAAGACGATTCAAAATAATTCGAACTTACGATAGTAACAGCAGTGCCAACAGTATTGTTCGTAACAAATTGGTACCGCAGAATTGTTATTTTAAAATGCGAAGAGTCATTCTTTTAAATAAAGAACAAGACAATCTAAAGCTTGGCAATAATACAAATATTTCTAAAACCATTGAAAAATCAGGTTCACAAAGAGTTAGCCGGCTGGTTCTGACAGAAGGTTTGAGAGGCCATATCATGGTTAATAACAACAAAGTTGAGCTCGTTTGTAGCAAAAGTGGTAAGAATAACTATTTGCTTGATGTGTATACGCAATCAACGGATGGCAATGATATTTCAACAAAAGTAATAATATCGAAAGGAAAAGAATTAAATATCGGTGAAGTCGTTCAGGACTTAAAGAACTCATCTACAAGTCTCGATATTGCTTCTGGTTTAGAAAATCAGAAGACAAAAGGTGCTGAGTCCTACCAATACTTTATTTCAGTTCAGTAAGTTTTCTTTTTTAAGAGATAAGAATTTTTTACACCAGGATTACTCCAAGGTTTCAAAAAAACGAGTGTGTTAAAATAACCAGACCAAGTAATACTTCTTTGATCTGGAGTCCACCAATGCCTCATGGGCAAGACTTTCATATCAAATAGGTTCATGTCTTTGACTAATTTTAAATGACGATGATCTAAAAAGATATAATCATATCGTTCAAAGTTCTTTTCTGATTGGTTATAATCAAATGTAATATTATCTCTAAAGTAATAGGCAAGAGGCCAAACATTTGTTCCATACGCCAATACTCTTGGCAGTGCCTCTTCAGGAGAATTTTCTATTTCTTTGATAATACTTAAGGCTTTCGTCTCATAATCTTTTGTTGTTTGTACCTGCGAAATGGCATGCCGCTTTTCATTAACATCTTGAAAATTAATAATGTATGAACGATGAATATTAAGAAAAAGTATTGGAACAAAAAAGATACTCCAATGAAAAGATAACTCTTTTGATAAATGGAAAGAAAGAAAAACAATTCCAGCAATAAGTGGATAGACTGCTAACCATGGAACTTTTTCACCTAAGTAGCTATATGTAAATAAAGATGAAAAGAATAAATAACCACTAATAGCAAGAGTCTTTTGCTGACTTCTCAGGTAGTGAGCAGTAACCGTAATAGCGTGATAAATAAGTGGAAAATAAAGCCAAAAATCAATAGGTGTTTTAATTTTTAAAATATCTTTAAAGAAAGGAAAGAGGAACATTTGCTTTTCAAACATGAAGTAGAAGAGAAAGCTTAATAAAAATGTTAGGAAAAACCCAAGTCTTGGTAACCATTCCATTGAGCGATAAAATAAAATGAGATGGATAGAAAGAAAAAAGATGATCCAAGGGTCATAAAGAGAGAGTATGATTGATAGATATGAAAAAGGGCCACTTATTCTTTCAACTTGATGTTGGTGGAACCAGTAGGTAAGACTTTTTCTATAGAGGCCATCTATAATTCCATCCCAATATTGAAAACCAAAAGTATAGAAATAGGTAGAGATTAAACTAAAGAGAACAACTCCAATAAGGAAGGGTAAAAAGTTATGCTTGATATAAGATAAAGTCTTATGAATCAGCGTTTCTCGATAATCTGTGGAAAAGTAATTTAATAGTGATTCAAAAATAACAAAACCAATAAGTAGAGCTAAGTGGACAAAGAAGTTTTCTTTTGTACAAAAGTGTATAGCTGCACCTAGGCCGATTAAAGGAGCTTTCCAAAAGGGAGGTTGGATAAAGTAACCAACCAGGATTATTGAGAGACCAAGTAAAACAAAAAAATCATGACGTATAAAGCGTGACCAATAAAGTAGGCTAGGGGAAAATGCTAATAACGAGATAATCAGAAACATGGTCGAGTATTTTATTTTATCTTTAAAATATAAAGGAATAATAAGAAGCAAACTAGAAATGAGTGCTACCGGCATTCTACTTACAAATTTTGTTATGCCAAATATCCAGTAAAAAAAAGGAAGAGTGTTATAAAGAAGAGGTCCATGAAGAAGAGGGTTGTACTTATAAAAATGAGAGGCAGAGTCTTTAAAAAATAGGTAACTATAGTAGCCATGCAAAGATTCATCGTGGTGAAAAGCTCTCACATCCAAATGATAGAATCGAAAAAATATTCCTGCTACTATTAAAAAAAATAGAGCTAACCATTGAAGAACTGAGTACTTTTTATGATGGTCACTAATCATAATATATAAGTCTCCTCTGCTTTGTTATCAATCATCAAATCTACCCACTCTACACCCTGCATGAATGTATGGTCCTGATTACTTACTTCATATTTCCAACCGCCAAATCTTCCTCGACTAAAGACGTCTTTGCTTTCAAAGTAGGGAATGAGTTTTTCTAAGTAGCTATCCCGTTTAAGAAAAGGAGTGGGGTAGCCATACTTTGTCGAATAGCTAAAGACACTTTCTATTTGATCACCAGAGCTAATTAATTTCGTCTTTATTAGTCCATTGATAACATCATCTGCTAGAGTTTCTTTATTCACCTTTTTTTCTTCAGACGAGCTTGTCTCAGTCATGAGTGAGAAATACTCTTCTGAAGGCACGTTATATTTACTGTAGTTACTAAAGACCGTTGTTCTATAAAAAGGACAATCATCTTCTGGAAAGTACATCCAACACTTGGTCTTCAAGTTATCGGAGAGTTTGCCTTTTACACCAACTCCAATAATGTGGGTATTCGAGAACTTGAAGTCTCTAGCCATCTTAGTTAAGTCATCAGGGATTTCATTTGTTATATAGCATAATTGATCGAGAGGCATAGTCGATAAAACTTTTTCAAAGTAGATTTTTTCACCGTTGGTCTCTACAAACTTTTGTTTTAAATCTATCTTCATAACTGAAGAATTGTAACGAATCTTATCTTTTGGAATTTTACTGGCCAGAGATTTCCATATGGCACCAGTTCCACCTCTCTTAGGAAATTGAAAAGTGGCATTGGGACCCCAGCTGACCTGATCAATTTTTTCGTCTAGGTTCTTTTCAATTTTCTCAACATCAATAGGAGAAACTCTTTCACTAACCCATTGATGTGACATTTTTGATGAGTCAAAGGCCCAGACTTTATAGTTGTAGGGGTACATGAAGATCTCACAAAGTTTGCTACCAAATTGCTTTTTGAGCCAATCTTTAAAGTTAGCAGGATCGATTGAAGTATCTCTGTTTTTCATATCCATGAGACACTTCGAGGCGATTTCTTCGTCTAGTCGGTGAATATTATTTTGGAAAGGGTAGGGAACAAAGCGATCATTGATCCATACCCAAGATTCTCTTTGGTGGTGGAACCAGCCATCCTTACCAAGAGCTAACTCCATAGCATCGTCAAAATATTTATAATGTGAGAATTGAACATGACCACCAATATCCCACATGAAACCTTTTTCATCAGTAAAGGTTGTCGCAAGGCCACCGGCATAATCATTTTTTTCTAATAGTAGGAAATCTTGAATATCCTTTTCAAGAAACCTTAAGGCACAACCAATTCCAGTTGGTCCAGCACCAATTACTAAGAATTTTACTTTTGTCATTAAACAGCACTTTTTAAATCATCTATTTGATTAGTGCTATTAGAATAACTTTGTTTAGTGGATTTCTCAATCGTGAAATATTGATATCTCAATGATTGGATGAAGTGATAGATTTGAGTAAAAGATTTTAAGCAAGCTTTCAGTAGTCCAAAGCTTAGTAAACTGTTTGTTCCGGTGGTTCTTTCAAAATGTTTAACAGGAGTTTCTGTTAAATTCCTTCCAAATTTTTTACCAAGGATTGAAAGCATGATATTTGGGGTAAAGCTTCCAACAGGTATTGAAAAGAGAACACTTTTTAAAAACTTCTTATTATAGAGTCTGAAAGGAGTATTTGCGTCAAGTATTTCGCAACCACTAAGGTTGTAAACATAATCTGATAATACTGAGCTAATAATTTTCCTCGTAAGAGGATCTTTTCTATCTTTTCTTCTACCGAGAATGAGGTCACTTTCATGACGAGCTTCCCAGAGGTGCTGGAAGTCGGAAGGAGCAAATTGATTATCACTATCAATTTGAAAAACATATTCAGTATCATCAGTGAGTGAATGTGAGTAACCCCTTCTAATACTTTCGCCGTGACCGCTATTTTCTTGATGAATAACTTTCATATGAGGTATTTCTTTAGCAAGTTCATCTAAAATTCGCCCAGACTGATCCTTAGAACCATCATTGATGCAAATAAAATATGGAGTGATCTCCATTTTGATAAACTGTCTATTCCAAGATTGAATAACACCCTCTATACATTCTTCTTCATTATATACAGGGATTACGACTGAACATTTATTTTGATTGCTTTTTATCATTAATTACTCCGCTAATATCTATTATAATAAAAGCAGATTTTGTTTGATATAGGGAAATAAAAGGACTTTATGGGCATTAGAAAATATATTGATGAAATAAATACCCAATTATTCGAACTTTCACGAGAAGAAAAAACTAATTTAGTCTTATTAAGCCTTAATATGCTGATCGTTTTACTTGGTTATGCTTTATTAAGATCTCCAGTAGAGTCCCTGTTTATAGAGTATGTAGGAGCTAAAAATTCTCCAAAGGTTTGGCTACTCTCAATTTTTGTCTTGTCTCTTTCGATTTCAATATTTAATACTTTTCAAAAAAAAATAGAAGTTAAGTCTCTCTATGTAGGAACAAGTTTATTTTTTGCCTCTGGTATGTTTCTATTTTCATACTTTGTTCATCGCGGGAATTATCAATTTGCTTATCCTCTATATATTTTTAAAGAAGTTTATATTGTCCTTTTAATTCACCTTACACTTGGTTTCTTGAATGCATCGATTTCAGAGAAGTTGGCCAAAGTGGTCTACGGACCCTTTGGGGCCATTGGTAGTATCGGAGGAATTATTGGAGGGCTCTTTGTAGGATCATTTGTTAAACAATTGGGAACTAATGCCGTTATGATGGTGGGTGTGGCAACGTTAATAATTTCATCTTATCTTTTTTCAAGATTAATAAAAACAAGCTTTGTTAAGAAAGAAGAGACCACGAAAGATACAAGTCCAATTCAATCATTAAAGAATGTAAAATCTTATATCTTTTTACTCATAGGTCTTGTGGCCGTTTCTCAATTTGTAATCAACCTTTTTTCCTTTAAGTTTAACTTGGTGCTCGAGAGTAGTTTTGCTACTTCTGTTGATAAGGCCCAGTTTCTAGGAAAGATATATTCAGGGGTTAATACTTTTTCGCTACTCGTTCAGTTTTTAGTAATTCCTTTTGTTTTTAAAAGGTTTTCAGAAGGTAAAATTTTAGCGGGTATACCAATAAGCTTCTCAATATTTATTTTTGGGTGCTTGGCGTTAGGCTCACCGGTTATACTTGCAGGTGTGACCTTTGCTTTTCTAAAAGGTATGGATTATTCAATATTTAGCGCCTCAAAAGAATTACTGTATTTTGTTTTGGATCAAAAACAAAAATATGGTGCTAAATATATTGTGGATATGGTCTTTTATAGAGCGTCAAAAGGCTTTATATCTATCTTTTTAATATACTTTCAAACTCCCATCTTGATTGATCTTATGTTAGTGTTTTGCCTAATTCTATGGATTGTTTTACTCATTCCGTTAATTAGGAAATATAACAAATTACACGAACTTAAAGTGAGGAGTACTATATGAATATTTTATTAGATAAATTTGAAACACCTTTTGAGACAACACCATTTGATAAGGTTAAAAACTCAGATTTTTTACCGGCCCTAAAGGAAGCAATTGATATTGCAAAAAAAGATATTGCTAACTTAAAAAATAATTCTGAAAAACCAACATTTAATAACGTTTGTGAAGCTTTAGAAGTAATTGGAAAAGAAGTGAATAAGGTCGGTGGTGTTTTCTTTAATCTTCACTCTGCCGAATCTGATGATGAGCTACAAAACTTAGCAAAAGAATTCAGTCCTATGATGACAGATTTCTATAATGATATTTCTCTTGATACAGATCTTTTTAATAAAGTGAATGAAATTTACGAACAAAAAGATTCTTTAAATCTAACACAAGAAGAGATGATGCTTTTAACAAAGCAGTACAAGTCTTTTACAAGAAATGGCGCAAACTTAAATGACAAAGACAAAACAAAGCTTCGTGAAATTTCTAAAGAACTATCATCATTGAGTCTCGAGTTTGGAGACAATGTTCTTGGTGAAACAAAGAGATATATAAAAGTCATAGATGATGAATCTCTTCTTTCAGGTCTACCTGAGGGAATAAAAGAAGCTGCTGCTATGATTGCAAAAGAGAAAGGTCATGAAGGAAAGTGGGCCATTACTCTTGAGTACCCTAGCTATGTACCAGCAACTACTTATTTAGATAATAGAGATTTGAGAGAGGAGCTTTATAGGGCCTTTACTTCTAAAGCATCTAAAGGTGATGATCTTGATAATCAAGAGATCATCAAAAAAATAGCTTGCTTGAGACATGAAAAAGCAAATCTTCTTGGTTATTCCTCTCATGCGGAATTCGTATTAGAAGAAAGAATGGCAGAGAAACCTGAGAAGGTAGAGGACTTCTTAAAAGATCTTCTTGAAAAAGCAAAACCTGTTGCCATAAATGAAGTTGAAGAGCTTAAGAAATTTGCTAACGAAACTGACGGATTAGACCCTAAGGACTTTATGCCTTGGGATTACTCATACTATGCAGAAAAACTAAAGTTAAAGAAGTTTAACTTAGATGATGAAATTCTTAAGCCATATTTTAAACTAGAGAATGTTATCGACGGTGTCTTTACTGTGGCCAGTAAATTATATGGTCTTAAGTTTATGCAAAGACGTGACATTCCTGTTTATCACAAAGATGTAATGGCCTATGAAGTATTAGATGAAAATGATCGTCACGTTTCCGTTTTCTATGCTGACTTTTTTCCTAGAGAAGGAAAAAGAGCAGGAGCGTGGATGACAAGTTACAGAGATCAGCATTTAGAAGGTAATAGTGATGTGAGACCTCATGTTTCGATTGTTTGTAACTTCACAAAGCCAACGGAAACAAAGCCTTCTCTTCTAACATTTAATGAAGTGACAACACTCTTTCATGAGTTTGGTCATGCCCTTCATGGAATGCTTTCAAAGGTTAAGTATGAAAGCTTATCAGGAACAAGTGTTTATTGGGACTTTGTAGAGCTACCTAGTCAAATCTTAGAAAACTGGGCATACGAAAAAGAATGTCTAGATCTATTTGCGAAACACTATGAAACCAATGAAAAAATTCCAGCTGAGTATATTCAAAGATTAAAGGACTCTTCTAACTTTCACGAAGGAAGAGCAACATTAAGACAAATTAGCTTTGCACTACTTGATTTATCATGGCACTCCGGTGATCCTTCAAAAATTAAAGAAGTATCAAAGCATGAAAAAGAGGCCATGAAAAACTCTGAGGTTCTACCAACGATTGATGAGGCCATCATGAGTTGTTCATTTTCTCATATCTTTCAAGGTGGATATTCCGCAGGTTATTACTCTTACAAGTGGGCCGAAGTTTTAGATGCTGACGCTTTTGAAGCTTTCAAAGAAAAAGGTATCTTCAATAAAGAGGTTGCTACTAGCTTCCACGATAATGTTCTTTCAAAAGGTGGATCGTCACACCCTATGGAACTTTATAAAAACTTTAGAGGAAAAGAGCCAACACCTGAGGCATTACTAAGAAGAGCAGGTCTCGTTTAATTTATTTTCAAATGTTTCAAGAGAGTTTTTCCATACTTCGGGGAAACTCTCTTTTTCATTAAGCTCTATAAGATGGGGTAGTAATTGATCTGAATAATCTTCAGAACTTTCTTTTGGAAGAACTGAAGGCAGGTTATCAACACTAATAACATCAAGAGATTCATTAATCTTTAATATAGGATTATCCCAGCTCGTTATTTTGTCATAGATTGGAATAGGATTAAGCTCTCCTGTGGGGTCACAGCTAACATCACAAATAATTTGTAATTGACCTTTTTTCGCAATTGTTTCTTTATCTAGAAAAGGAGGAATTTTTTTCATGATGAGAGCAGTATTTAGAAAAACATGATGATCTAGAATCTCAGGAAAAGGTCCACCCTTCTTTGTTTCTTCATAGTCCCAGAGTGTGGCATTAAGGCCAACATCACCTAATAGCTCATTCGCCCCATGTCCACAGCGACCTAGAGCACCGATAATGATTGTCTTAGGGTTTTTACTAGATAACTCTTTTAGAGATAATATCTCATCGATAAGTAGTTGCTTATCCTCAAAGCTTGTTAATTGAGGAAAGCTCTTATCTGGATAAGCTTGCTTATGGTAGAAATATTTAATAGCTGTCGCCGCACCAACATAGCCCGCCCATTTTCCAAAAGCCGCAATTCTTCTTCCATCATTATTAACAAGGAACTCAAGGTCAAATAACCTTCCTTTTCCTTTTTGATACCTTGAGAGAACTTGCTTGGCACCATCTTGACCTTTATAAACATGAGCAAAGTAGATGTGATTATGGATAAGCTCAAATGAGTCTTCTTTTAATTCTTTTAATCCTAAAACAAAAGCATCTTTAGGTGCTTCTCTCCAAGAATCTTTCTCGGCAATAGTGCAACCAACATTTTCAAACTCTTTGATTTTAAAAATTCGATCTTCAAATTTCTCTACAACGACTTTTGCACCAGACTGTATAAGTTGTTTTGCTCCAGCAGGAGTTAATGGACTTCTTCGTTCAAATGCTTTGTCTTCGGCCCTTAGCCAAAAGGTTTTACTCATATAATTACTCTATGTAAGTTTCTCTATTAACTTGTTGTCCTTTATAGTTTAACAGTAATTGAAACTCTTTCAAGAAAAGTCTAGGGTATGTTGTTATAAAGAACATGACAGATGAAAAAATTAAAAACTCCATTGTGGTAAGAAAGCCACCAGTTATGCCGATGAGTAATGCACCAAGAATATTTGGTAATAAGAAGCTAAGCTCTAGCATAGAATGAACATTACTTAACTGCTTAGTTTCAACATTTTCCGAAACATGATTTAGTTGGCTAGTGATTCTTACGAATACAACAATACCCCAAAAAAAGAGTATGATTGCTGACAATATCCAATTATGTACATTTATCCATATTACAAATAAGAAAGGCTCAAGAAGAAGCGTTAAGCAGGCTATTTTCCCCGGAGCTATGTCTTTTCCAAACTTCTCACTTAAGGTACCTCCAAGAAAGCCACCTAGACCAAATATACCAAGAAGTATTCCGTACTCCTTTTCTCCCTTTCCTAGAAATTCGATTGTGAAAGGTAGTAGAAGAGGAATAAGAATCCCAATGCTAAGGCCCGCTACAAAAGAGTTTAATAGAATTGATTTTAGGTCTCTTCTTTTTTGAACAAACTTAATACCGTTTTGTAGCTCTTTAAGTAAGTTACCTTCAGGCTTTTGAATATGCTTATCACTGTAATTAATTCTTAGCAGTAGAATGATTCCAAAAACATAAGTAAGGAGATCAAAGGCGAGGATTTCCTTTGCACCATTAAAAAAGCTAAAGGCATAAGCACCAACTAAAGGTCCCAGTAAATGAAGTATGGCTATAGTACTACCAAATAAACCATTGGCGGCTTTCATCTTTTCGGGAGGGACAAGTTCATTCATTAAGGCCTGGCGACTTGGTCTAAATATTCCTGTAAAGAAGGCGATCATTCCTGATAATAGGACAATAAAGAATGGGTTTGTAGTCGTTGCGAGTAAAAGAACGAGAGGAGCACGAAAAACTTCACAAAGTATAAGGACTTTCTTACGGTTGAACCTTTCACCAATTGGGCCACCAAAAATTATACCTGTTACTAGAAAAATAAGAAATGTTGATTTTAGATAACCAAGACTCGAGTTTTGTTGATTCGTAATACGAAAAATAAAAAGCATGAGGGCGGTATCTGTAATAAAAGAGCCTAACTCTGAGGTGGCTCCTGCAAAATAGAGTCTTCTATAATTAGCTAATTTTAAAATTTTAGGTAACAAGCTATACTCTTTTTAAAAGATCTTCTTTTGCTTCACTTAATTCAGTCATAAGCCTGTCAACAATCTCTTTTGTCGATTCTTGCTTATTAACAAATTCAATTGAAGGGCCAGCACACCAGACACTTTTATAGGTTGCACCAAATGCTGCAGATTCTAAAAGCTTCATACCTTTATAATAAGTTAACATTTTGGCGTACTTTTTTATTTTTTTATTTTTATTTAAAAAAGACTCGAGAAAGTTTTGCTCAAGTCCTATCTTTTCTACATAAGGAGTTTTTATAACTGTACAAGGAGTTCCACTTACTTTGGTTGTAAGAGCTATATCTTTTGCACCGTAATCCACAATAGCTTGTTTGTAGGCATCGTTAACACCACATTCTTTAACTGCAATGAAGGGACTTCCAATAGAAGCACCTTCTGCACCCATGGCCAGAACTGAAAGTAATCCTGCACCGGTTCCAACTCCTCCAGCACTAATAACCGGAAGAGTACACTTATCTAAGAGCATAGGAACTAAGATTGATGCTGGAGTCGGTCCAGCATGTCCACCAGCTCCAGAATTAACAGCGATGATTGCATCAGCACCAAGCTCTTGAACCTTAAGAGCGTACTCAACATCGACAACATCACAAATGATTTTCACCCCTAAAGGTTGAAGTCTTTTGATCACTTCCTTAGGGCTTCCTAAACTTGTAATAATATATTGAGGAGGATATTTTTCACAAACCTTAATTTGTTTTTCTAGAGATACATTTGATTTGTTAACAATGAGGTTTACGCCAAAGCAAGGACATTTCTCCTTTAGCTCTTTCATTGCTTCTTCAAATTCTTCAGGTGTTCTCCAATTAAGAGCTGGTACACAACCTGTAATACCTGCCTCTGCCGCTGCAAATAGCATCTCCTTATTTGATACTAAAAACATAGGGGCCATAATAATTGGATACTTGATCTTAAAAGTTTCTGTAATCCATGTGTTCATAAATCGACTCTCGCACTGTGTAAAACGTTTAAATTTAGTACTTTATCCTACCATAAAATACACCCGAATATGTAAGAACTTATCAGACTTATTATAGTAATCGCTTAATTAAAAATAGGGTAGACTATTTTCACTCGCAATGAAAGAGAGATGGCAATCACGGATGATCCATCGCCTGCTTTAGGAGGGCAAAATGAAATTTGTTTTTTCAATATTAGTATTATTAGTGTCAAACGCATTCGCTCATAACACTGAACTACCTACAGAATTAAAAAATAGCGACAGAGAAATTTGGATCACGGTTGGTGCAGATGCTGTTAACAGTTTTCAAAAGAGTGTAGGTCTTGATAGTGCAGTAGAACATGCAAGTCAGGACGGAATCACAGTCATGAAAATCAAAGAGTCAGATATTGGAGCAATGTCTCATCTGATGCATGAAGATTTTAATAGATGTGGTGGATTTGTTGCTCATGAATCGGAAGAGGAAGCTTATAAAGAGTTGAACTCTGGAGCAGAAAGATTATTTGCTGAAAAAGCTGTCCTTGTTGATTATACAATTGATCAAAATGACTTAGTTAAAAGTGCAATCGAACAAGTGAATGAATTTAAAATGAGATCAACGATCGAAAAACTTTCTTCATTTAAAAATAGATACTACAAATCATCAACAGGTGTTGATTCAAGTAAGTGGATTCTTTCAAAGTGGAATGAACTTGCTGGAAGTCGAACTGACGCAAAGGCTTTTGAGTTCAAACATAACAGATGGCCACAGCCTACAGTTATTCTAGAGATCAAAGGTAAGAGTGAAGATGTTGTGATCATTGGTGGTCATGCAGACTCAATTGCCGGTTGGTTTGGAAGAGAAAATGCAACTGCTCCAGGTGCAGATGATAACGCTTCAGGAATTGCGACTATTACTGAAGTTGCTAGAGTTCTTCTTGAAAGCGGATATGTTCCAGAGAAGACTCTTGCTTTTATGGGGTATGCAGCAGAAGAAGTCGGTCTCCTTGGATCAAAAGAAGTTGCTCAAGACTATAAAGCAAAAGGCAAGAATGTTATTGGTGTTCTTCAATTAGATATGACGAACTTTAATGGTTCAGAGCTCGATATTGTTATGATGAGCGATTATACTAATGCAGCTCAGAACGCTTTCGTAGGAAACCTGATTGATAACTACTTACCTGGTGTTAAGTGGGGATATGATAAGTGTGGTTATGCATGCTCTGATCATGCTTCATGGACATCTGCAGGTTACCCAGCGTCAATGCCATTTGAGTCTAAGAAGGGCGATATGAACAGAAATATTCATACTGCTAGAGATACAATTTCTCAATCAAATGGAACGGCTGATCATGCTGCTAAGTTCGCTAAGATGGCCTTAGCTTTTATGATCGAATTAGATAAATAATAGACAATTTACCGATGCTCTCATCTTGTGTATGATGAGAGCATAACTTAAAAACGGAAATTGCAAGTGTCTCAACACGACCTAAATCACCTACCAGACTATTCCAATATAAAAAACTTTATTGATTCTGAAAGAAAAACTATTACGAAAGTAAATGGCTTTTCTGGAGAAGATGAAAGCTTTGTAAGAGAAGAAGAAGACGCTCTTCTGATTTTAGAATTTCTAGAAGATGTTCAAACAACAATTAGAGAATTTTTAAAACAATACCCAAGCTTAACAAAGAGCTTCTCTAAAGAATTTGTTAACTTTAATGAATTCGTTTCAAGAAGTAATGTTCTCGAATTAATTTTCTTAGATGACTGCCTCTTTCCAGAAAGAGAGATGTTTTACTTTGGGCAAGATGGTGAAGTTAATCAAAAGGTCTTAGATCTAAGTAAGAAAAGTATTATAGATTGGATTGAAGTCACTAAGAGTTCTCATCAAGCTTCACAGACAATGATTAAAGAGAATTTGACCATTGATGTGAGAATGGGAGACCTTCCATGTACATGTGTTGCTTGCCAAGGGGACTACCGAGGAAAGCTTAGGGAAATTGTTTTATCTGAAAGTGAAAAAATAGTTGAGGAACTTGAAAAAGACTTTGACGAAAGATTAGAAAAAATTGGTATTGATGATGCTTACTACCTCTTCAATCAAATGCAAAAAGCAGTTGAAAAATCTCTTTTTAAACAAAGATCAAGATTAAAAAGAAGTACAATTAATAGACTTGAATCTCAAATTAAAAATACCATAAAAGAGAAATTTACTTTTCCTTCTGATCTTGCAAAAAGACAAGAACACAAATTACTACCATTTCTTAAAGGTCTACTCTACGAGGACGACATTAATGATGACTTAGTTGGCGAAGAAGAAATGAAGAAGTTCTTCAACCAAATGGGACAAGGTATTTGGCGTAGTGAAAAGTATCTTGGTCGAGAGTTTAAGAAATTAATTAAGTCAGTAATGGTTCTTAAGAGAAAAGATATCTCAGGAACAATTCTACAAGAGTATATTGGAGAGTTTTGGATTCATAGTCAGGCCAGAACGATAAAGAGAAAAATTATTTATCATATGGGTCCTACTAACTCCGGTAAGACCTACCATTCTATCGAAGCTTTAAGTAAAGCAGGAAAAGGATGTTATCTTGCTCCTCTTCGTTTACTAGCTGCAGAATTGTACGACACATTAAATAATAAAGGATGTACGACAACACTTCTTACAGGTGAAGAAGTCATAGAAATTCCTAACTCTACTCACTACTCATCGACAATTGAAATGGCCAAGTTGAATGAAGCATTTGATTGTGCCGTCATTGATGAAATACAGATGATCACAGATAAGCAAAGAGGCTGGGCCTGGACACGGGCACTGGTAAATATTTTTGCAACTGAAGTTCACCTATGTGGAGACTCAAGTGCATTAAATCTTGTTCAACAAATTGTTGAGCTTTGCGGTGATGAGCTTGAAATAAAAAATTATGAGAGAATGACGAAGCTTGAGGTTCAAGAAAAGCCAATCATTTTATCTCAACTTGAAAAAAATGATGCATTAATTGTTTTTTCAAGAAGAAATGCACTTCGCTATAAAAGAGACCTCGAGAGACTCGGCTTTAAAGTATCAATTGTTTACGGAAGACTTTCTCCTGAGGTTCGACGGGAACAAGCTCGAAAGTTTGATGTTGGTGAAACCGATATTATGGTTAGTACCGATGCAATTGCTATGGGGATGAACTTGCCAATTAAGCGAGTGGTTTTCTCTACCTTAACGAAGCACTATAACAATCAAGAACATATGATCACTGATAGTGAGATCAAGCAAATTGCTGGTAGAGCAGGTCGATATAAAAGATTTCCGACAGGATATGTAACTTGCTTAACTAAAGTGGATGAGGGATTAGAGCAAGTACAAGAAGCTCTATCTATTCAGTTAGATCAATCTACGAAATGTATGGTTGGTCCTGACCTTGATATTTTTAGCCAAGTGAATGGTGCTCTTGATAGTAATGGCTTAACTCAGCTTAAGCTTTCAGAGTTCTTACGTTTATTTAATACCATGACTTTTCAAAAGCCTTTCTACTGTGTTGAGCTCAAGGAAATGATTGAATTATCTGAGACCGTTGAAGACGCAGATGAAAAAGAAATTTTAACAAATGCTGAAATCTTTGGTTTTGCCTGTGCTCCAGTTAACCTCGGATTACTTGAGCATGTTCAATACTATGTTTGGATACTAAATCACTTTGTTGCTTCACAATCAATTCCAAACGAAGAAATTGACCACAAGTCTAATGACATTGATTATCTAGAAACTTCAATAAAGTGTGTGGAACTTTATCAATGGCTAAGTAGACACTTTAATAATAAAAACTTCTTTTATGAGGAAGAAAAGTTATTAGATAATAAGTCTTTGGCCATAGAGAAGTTGAATACACTCTTGAGTGCTAAAATTATTCCAACTTGTAGTAGCTGCGGATGTAAGTTACCCGAGAACTCTCGATTTAATATATGTGAGCAATGCTTTCATGAAAGAAAGTTTAAGAGAGGCCGTAAGGGCTATCTAGGTTCAAATCCAAGTAATAATAAATCTGGAAATAAAGGCTCTAAGAAGAAGTCATATAAAAAAGCTGGTGAGGGAAATTCTAAGAAGTTTGCCAAGATCGCAGGGAAAAATTCTGGTGGTTCAGGCAAGAAAAAAGGTGTCTCTACCAAAAGAAAAAGAAAGAAAAGATAATTCATGAGTTCTTTAGGTGAATACTGTAAAACATTGCTAGATGGTACTGACCTAAGTGAAAAACTCTATCAAGTAGATAATATTGATTTTGATTTATGTTATGAACCTCATGAAAGTAAAACACCCGGAAGACCAAAACACTTAGAGTTCTCAAGCGTTCAGGCCAAGTTTCCAAAGAAAACAACTTTCCATTTAGATGAAAAAAAAGGCGTTGCTTTGCACTTCTTTGCCAATCATGAGCTTTTAGCAATTGAAATGTTTGCTCAGGCCCTCTTACTCTTTCCTGAAGTCGATACACAAACAAAAAAGAGTGTGTTGGCCACAATTCATGATGAACAAAAACATTTGGAAATATACATCAAAAGAATGAATGACTTTGGGGTTGAATTTGGCGACCTCCCTGTGAACAGTTTTTTTTGGGAGTATATGCCGGCAGTTAAATCATTTGAAGAGTTCTATGCACTTATGGCCTTAACCTTTGAGCAGGCCAATTTAGACTTTGCTTCTTACTATCGAAGTATTTTTAATGAGATTGAAGATTTTGAATCTGCAAAAATTATGGATACTGTCTATAAAGATGAAATTTCTCATGTTGCTCGAGGAGTAAAGTATATTAAATCAAAAATTAAAGATCAGTCTTTATTTGAATATTATCAAGAATTGCTTCCTGATAAAATATCCCCCTCAAGAGGAAAGGGAATAACCTTTGACTTTGAAGGAAGGCAACTTGCAGGGTTAGATCATGACTTCATCAACTCTTTAGATAGCTATAGAGATGATTTTTCAGTGGTAAATAGAAAGCAATGGAAAAAATAATATATTACCTTAACGATAATTATGAACAGTGCTTATCGTCTGGAAAAATAATTGAAAATCAACATTCCGTTTGGGATGATCTTTTCTTATGGTGTGAAAATGCTGATGTTTTCCTAAAAACAAATACTGAATATAATCCCAAATTTTTAGACTACATAGAAAAAACAAAAGAAGAAGAATGTCCAAATGTAGTAAAAGTGGGCAGGGCCAAGCCATGGTGGGGAAAGTATGACCAAATAGAATTGGCAAAAAAAATAAACTCTAAAGAATTTTCATTTGAGTTATCTAAACAGCTAGGACTTATTAATCACGATGGCGGGATCTTTTTTGGAAGAGATATTGAGTTTAAGAAAAACTATATTTGTAAGGATATTTATTCATTTAGTGGGATAAATACTTTTATCACAAATATTCCTGAAACTCTTAAGTTTTTAAATATGGATTCAAAATATCTCTACGAAGAAAATTTACCAAGAATTGCCGATTTTGGTACTTCTCTTATGCCAGACGGTAAAATCTTTTTTTCAGAAAATATAATCAATAAAAACTTCTTTTATAAGGGCTCCTTTGTTGGCCAGTTAGAAGATAAAACTCATGTTGAGCAATCCTTAAAACCTGTATTCAAAGAAATAAAAAAACTTGGCTGGGAAGATGTCATACAGATTGATTCTATAAAGTATCAAAAAAGCACAAAAACTGATTACTATTTATTAATGGAAATTAATGCAAGAAAGAGTATGGGATTAATTTCAAATCTAATGAAAAACAAAATTAACTTGAATAGTCCTCTTGCAGGATGGTTCATTTTTAATAAAAAAGACTTAAGAGTTAAAACATTTACAGACTGTTTACTGGCGATTGAAGACGATTTACTTGAAAAGAATGATCAAAAAGGTGTTGTTATCACTAGTTCATTTCACTATAAATTTGTTCACTTTTTAATTTTTGATGATTCAAAAAAAGAGATAAATTTAAGATTAATGAAATTATGGAAAAAAGTAAGTGATAAGAGATTACCGATTGAGTTTATTATAGATTTCTAAAAGTAATTCTCCCGCTTCTTCCATATTTTTAGCATATGATAAAAACCCATCTTCATGACCCTTCATCACAATAATTCCTTTATCAGGTAAATCAAGGTTTAAGAATTGTTTGGCCATTTCAGGTGTGCCATATTCTACATCTGCTGGAGTTGCGAGATCATGATTTTCGCAAAGATATTTCCAAATGATATTGTCGTGGACATGAAAAATAGCATTTATGTCAGACTTCGCCTTATAAAGAGAGAAGTGAGATGGTGTTTCACTACTTGGAGAGCACGGACCTGAAGAAGTAACAGAGAAGTTTTCTTGATCAAAATTCAAGACTCTAACATAATCATTTCCATCAAGATTTTTCTTGTGACCTGTCTGTGTCCCTGTAATTAAAAACTGGGGTTCTGAAGTTTGTAATATATCTGAGTAATCTACTTTTACACTAAGGTTGCCGTAACCAATGTTTGAAGGGCAGTAACTACCTATTAACTTGATATCCCAGAGCTTTTTTCTCCAGCTTTCGAGAGTCCTGTATTCATTGGGCTCAAGAGCATTTGTTTGAAAATGCTCCTTAGTATTGAATTTTATTACACCTTCATTAATATCAACCACTTAACTTTTTCCTAAATATTTCGATAAGTTAAAAAACAGATAAAAAATATCTTATTTGCGTAGAGTTGGCAAAGACTTGTTCCCAAGGAAAGGATATGAGTAAGTTAGATGAGTTAAAAGAAAAATTTCAAGACATGATTTCTGACCTTAGAAGTAAGCTTCCTGGTGGAAATAAGTCTGATGATGAATATGAAGATGATGATGAATTTGATGAGGACACAGGTGAGTTTGATGTTGATGCAGAAGAATCTGAAGCAATTGCCTCTGACAAGACTGATGTAGATATTGAAGGTGAATCTGAGAGCGAAGACGCAGACGACGAAGACGAGGATGACGATCTAGATGACGACGAAGAGGAAGAGTTAGACGAAGAGCAAGCAAAGGCAGAAAAGAAGAAAAAGTTAATGAGAGTTGGTCTCATTGTTATTGTTATCGCCTTGGCCGCTGATTCATTTTTAAATACTGATGACAGTGCTGAAGACGAAGCTCAGAAAATCCTTAATGCTGCACCAAAACCTAAACCAAAACGAAAGGTAAGAAAAAAGAAAAAAGTTGCGAAAGAAAATGTCGAGCAAGCAAATAAAAATAAAGAAGTAGTTGTAGCAAAAGTAGAAGACAAGAAAACTGCGGTAGAAAAAGCACCAACTGAGAAAATTGTCGTACCACAAGAAGCAAAACAAGAAGTAAAAAAAGAACCAGTAAAAGAACCAGTCGTAGAACCAGTTGAAGTTAAGGTTGCAGTTAAAGAACCTACTCCAGAAGTAGAAGAGATTAAGGTAGCTGAAGTAAAAGCTCCTGAAATGAAAGATGAGCCATCCACAGATCAGCCTGATGAGAAGAAAGAACCAGTTGTTGATATACCTCCAGAGACAAATGCCGTTCCATTGGGAATGGAGGAGCGTGTAGGAGAGAGCTCTGTTAAAGAAGAAAAGTCAGGTTCACTTGATGAACAGATGAAAGAGATTGCAAAGAAAACGGAAGAGCAAAAAGAGATTTCTGATCAAGAGCAAAAGAAAATTGATGACCTTAAGTACGTTGAACCTCCAAATTATACTCGCTATGGGCGAGGCCTCGTTTATAACTGTATAGAGAAACATTGGGCCTGTGTTGATAAGTTTGCTTATCTTCAGTGTCGAGAAAATTTAAGGTGGTCTAAGCAAAATAGTAAAGATCCGGAGTGTGTGATCAAAAATGTTTATATGAGTGATGATGACTGTTCAAAAGTGCAGGCTTATTACATCAATACAAATGAAGCGACAGACTTTTGTGAAAGAGGCCAAACATCTGAAACAGAAGTAAATGATCTAGAACAAGGTGCCACCGAACTTATTATTAACTAGACTCAGAAGAAGTGAACGACTTCACTTCTGGTTGAGGCTAGAATACTCAGAAGAAGTGAACGATTTCACTTCTGGTTGAGGCTAGAATACTCAGAGGATTTTATATTCTCTTGGTCGACTAAGCAGCGTCTTTTGCGAATTCACCTTCGATAATTGAAAGTGTAAATGTGGATTCGTTCTTGTTTTTCTCTCTCGCCATTGCTTCACAGAATTTCTCTACAAGAAATGGGTCAAACTGACTTCCTGAAAATTCATGTAGCTCTTCGAAAGCAACTTCATAAGGAAGGCCTTTACGATAAGGTCTTGTTGATGTCATAGCATCAAATGTATCGGCAATAAGTATAATTCTTGAAAAGAGAGGTATCTCTTCCCCTTTCATACCGTCCGGGTAACCTCTACCATCATATCTTTCATGGTGATGACGAGCGTACTTAGCAGCTTGTTCAAAAGGCTTAAAACCTTCAAGGATCTCAGCAGACTTTTCTGGATGGCTCTTCATAACTATAAATTCTTCTTCTGTTAATCTCGCTGGTTTACAAAGGACTTCATCAGGCACGGCAATCTTTCCGATATCGTGAAATAGAGAAGCCATTTCAAGGTCGTATAGACCCTCTTCATCAAGACCTATCTCTTTACCTAGGACTAGTGAGTAATAAGTAACACGCATTGAATGACCGTAGGTATAATGGTCTTTACAGTCCAGTGCATGAAGGATTGATCTAACTGCCATTTCGCAGAATTCTTTTTGTTCAGCTTTGAGAGCGTTGACCTCTTTAGTTAAAGACTCAACAGTTTTCTTTTCACTGATTCCATTATTCCCATGTAGAGAAACAACATTTTTCATATCAACCACTTTGTTCTTTTTTGGCATAGCAATGGCCCTTAGTTCACTACTTATAATTACTATTTTAGCTTCGCTTTGATGCGTCTCGGTATTTTCTTGTGTTTACTTTAACTTTTAGGGCGGTCTTAACGAACTTTCAGGTAGTTATGTCATGATAGGAAAAAGTTCACACTGACACGAATTCTTTGCATATAATGGAAATTCGAAGCTTTACCAAGGTCGTGAATTGGCCTGTTAAAAAGGAATTTGTCGCTAAAATGAGTCAATTAATTGTTTTTAGAAGAGATACGAAACTAGATTACTACTTAGCTCCAATTGAGAGTGACTTTAGTGATTATGCTTTAGAACTTGTTTTTGGAGATATTAAGGATTGGTCACTATATAAGAAGTCCCTTATGTCACCTGAAAATATTATTGTTATAGATTACGCAATTATTGCTAAAGACTTTGAAAGGCTTAACGTTATTCGGAAAGTGACAAACGCAACCATGTTACTTGCCTTCGATGGAAAGACTATTGGAGATAAAGAATGGGACCTTTTAGAGTTGTGCCGTAAGACGAGAGATATTGAAGGTGTTATTGATTATGGGCAAGACGTAAAAATGTCTTATCCAATGATTCGTTCATTACTAGATAAGACAAGGCTTCTAAAAGAGTTTGCTCAAGCCAAAGAAGTTAAAGAAAACTTAAACAAAATAATGAGACTCTCTTTGAGTGAATTGCAAAGAGTTAAAAAGCTTCATGAACAATTAGTTCCTTTGAGACAAGAGAAAATTAAAGGACTAACACTTTCCTCAAAATTCGCCGCAGGTATGAGTAATGGTGGTGAGTTTTTTGACCTTGTAAAAAGAGAGGGAGAAATTTGCATTGTTCTTTCGAGTGCTCAAAGCTATGTCACATCAAGTATCATTTTATCTCACTTTGAGTCTTTGGCCGATATAAAGACACTAGATAAAGAATCAATTGAAACATTTTTAGAAGAGCTTATAAATGAATGTCGAGAGCTTGAACTAATAGATAGAGATCAACCGGATTTGCTACAATTTTTTGTGTTAAAAGTTGATATGAAAAACCTTCAGTACTTTGGTTACTCCTTCGGAGATTTCAAATTTACAAGCAATACATCTGAGTTTGACCTTAGTAATAACTTTCCTTTAAATGAAAACTATTTTGATAAGGCTTATTTTAAAGGAAGTCTCGATAGAGCTCAGCAGGTGACAATACTTTCACCAGGGGTTAGTCGAAACCTTGATTCAACGGACGAAGTTATTGTAAGATTATTAGAAGATGCTCAAATTACAAATGCAAAAAACTTTTTAAATGAAGTCTTTTTTCAATTAAAAAAATCAAATAAATCAGAATTTTTGAAGCATGACGCTTCAGTTTTAGTTTTAGAGGTAGATCCAAATGTTATCGTCCAAATTTAGAAAAATAATTTTAATACTCATCTCTATTTGTAATCTTAGCTTGTTAGCCTATACGGATAATGAATGTTTAGGTTCTTCCTACAATGTAACAATTAAACATAAGGGACAGCCATTCGGGCTAGCTGAAAATATATTAACGGTAGAAAAAGATGTATGTATTTTAAAAGTTAGTCATCAGCAATTAAAATTTTTAAACAAAAGCTGGATGATTGATGTTTGTAGAGAGCCAGTACACATTAAAGGAACTAAAGGTGCTGTGGAAATTATTAAAAAAACAAATGGATGTTCAAGTCGCTCAACTGATGAGTTCTGTGGAAAGTTTAAAACTCTACGAACGTTAATAGAAGATGATGGTTTAATTTTTGCAGAAGGGAACAAAGAAAATATTGAGTCTGATCACGGTAAAGTGTATTGCTCATATCAGTTACTGAATGCTTATTTAGACAGGGACTTTGTTTTTTCTAGTAGTAGGAAGTATGCAGATGTCTTAAATGCTAAAAAGAAAGAAGTTGAGGTAGAGGTTGAACAAGAGTCTAAGCCTATTGCTCCTCGACCTGTGATGGAGGGAGATAGCTCCCCTGAGCCAACACCAAGTGCTCCAGTAGAACCAAGTGAGAGTAGTGATGAAAATAATAGAGATGATCAGAAGTTAGACCCTCAAACAACTACTTTTTAGAAGCTTGTAGGGCCTGCTCTAAGTCTGAGATTAGATCATCAACATGTTCAATGCCAACACTTAGTCGAATAAGGTTATCCGTTATTCCTAGTTCATCTCTTATGTTTTTTGGAACTGATGCGTGGGTCATTGTTACAGGGTGCCCAATTAAACTTTCGACTCCACCTAAGCTTTCAGCAAGAGCAAAGAGTTTCACTTTAGATAAAAATTTCTTTGATCTTTTAATGTCACCCTTTAAAAGAAATGAAATCATTCCACCAAATCCACTCATTTGTTTCTTCGCAATATTGTGTTGAGGGTGAGATTTAAGTCCAGGATAGTAAACAAGTTCAACGTCTTTGTGCCCTTCAAGAAATTGAGCAATTCTTTTAGCATTCTTCTGATGAGCTTCCATTCTTACGGCCAGAGTTTTTACTCCACGAAGAACTAACCAGCTATCAAAAGGCGATGAACTTGGGCCAATACTATTTTGTAAGGTCCATACTTTTTTATAGAACGACTTATTATTAGTCATCATCGCTCCACCAAGGACATCACTATGACCATTAATATATTTTGTCATTGAATGCATAACCACATCAGCGCCAAGATCAATTGGGTTTTGAAAGTAAGGACTCATAAAAGTATTATCAACGACACTCATTGCTTTATATTTTTTTGCAAGTGTTGTTATTTTCGTAAGGTCTGTTATTTTTAAAAGTGGGTTCGTAGGTGACTCAACCCAGAGAAGTGTCGGTTTATGCTTTATAATTTTCTCTTCAAGTTCTTTTAAGTTTGTAGTATCGACAAAAATAAAATTATGTACCTTCTGAAAGACAGTTGTAAATAATCGATAAGTTCCACCGTATACATCATCTCCACAAAGAATGGTACTTCCCATTGGAAGTGCGTGCATCATCAGAGTCGTAACACTTAACCCTGATGCCGTGACTAATGCATATTTTGCATTCTCTAAAGAAGCTAAACAATCCTCTAATCTCGTTCTCGTTGGATTATGGGAACGAGTATACTCGTATCCTTTATGTACTCCAGGCGAAGATTGAGCATAGGTGGTTGTCTGATAAATTGGAGGCATAATTGCTCCAGTTTCTTTATCAGGATGGCCGCCTACGTGAATTGCCTTAGTTGCTTTATTTAGCTTCTTTGTGTCAGTTTTTGCCATAGCAATAGTACTTAATAAGTTCTTGTTTCACTGATGTATTTTAGAACATCGATATCAGTAAGGATGTCTACTACCTTTCCATCTTTTGTAACAAGGGCTACTTCTTTTTGTAAGAGAGCGTCTGCAACGTTTGAAAGAAGTTCGTTTGTATCGACAGTTTTAAACTTATTATCGAAGGCCAAAGAAATACTATCGCTCTTACTAAATTCACCCATAAGAACAGGTCTTAATAGTTTTGTTTCTGTAACCAAACCTTTTAAAGCACCTTTTGTTGTTAGAACTGGAAGTTGAGAAATTCCTTTCTCAATCATTAGTTCAAGAGCTTCTCCGATTGACGCCGTATCAGTTATTGTTAAGACATCAGAACTCTTTCCAAGCTTTGTAAGCACGTCTTTAATTTGAACATCAAAACTACTATCAAGGTAACCATTGTCACTCATCCAGTCGTCATTATATATTTTAGAAGCATAACGATTTCCTGAGTCATGAAGGACAACAACAATCTTTTCAGGCTTCTCTAGTTTTCTTGCGTAGTTTAGGGCCCCCACAATAGCAGCACCAGCACTACCGCCAGCGTATATACCTTCTTCTTTTAAAAGTCGTCTTGTCATTAGAAATGATTCTTTATCTCCAATAATTTCCCAATCATCGATGACATCAAAGTCATAATTTTCAGGAATAAAGTCTTCTCCAACACCTTCTAAAACATAAGACTTAGCTTCACAGTATTCACCAGTTCTTGCATAGTGAGCAACAATCGAACCTACACAATCAATACCAATGATCTTAACCTGAGGCATTTTTTCTTTTAAGTATTTTCCAAAACCAGAGATTGTTCCACCAGTACCAACTGTGGCCATAAAGGTATCGAAGTCACCTTTTGTCTGCTCAAACAATTCTGGAGCAGTCCAATTATAGTGAGTGTTTCTGTTGTGAAGATTATCGTATTGGTTAACATAGAAACTATTTGGAATAGTCTCAGCTAAGTTTTTCGAAACACTATAGTATGAACGAGGGTCGTCAGGTTCAACATTTGTAGGACAGACTACAACTTTTGCACCAAATGCTCTTAGGTTATCAATTTTTTCCTGTGATTGTTTATCTGCAAGAACAAAAATACATTTATAACCATGAACAGCTGCCCACATGGCAAGTCCAACACCTGTATTTCCTGACGTTCCTTCAATAATTGTTCCGCCTGGCTTTAGTGTTCCTTCTTTAATGGCCTCGTCGAGCATGTAAGCACCAATTCTATCTTTAATAGAGCCACCAGGATTCATAAACTCTAGCTTTACATATATATCTGATTCAATATCACTTCCAATATGGTTGAGTTTCACAATTGGAGTTCCTCCGATTGCTTTTAAAACATTTGGCTGTGATCCTTTCATTAATTCCATTTATAACTCCCAATTATTGATTTAATTTTATTGATTCTTTTGCTGCAGCTACCGTGGATAGTCTTGCAATGATTGAATAGACAGCTTCCTTAGATTGAAAATCATTCTTTTCTCTAATTTCACTGATACAGTACTTTCGAAAAACCATTCCACGACTATTTAAATTTTCATTAGCTGCTCTAGATTCATTTGCTCTAACAAAGCCACCAATTGGCTTTCCACCCGCGAGATAAATCGTGATTTCCGCGGCCATATCGTCATATCTTAAAATTGAGTCCACACCTTCTTGAACTAAAAGCGAAGTGAATTTAATTTTATTTTTTCCAATATTCATTTTGTCTCTATTCTTTCTGTTCATAGAAACGATCTCTTCGCCTGAACTCACGACTGAAATTCCCATCCCATAAGTTCCTTGAGAGGCTTTTACGAAAACTTTGCGATGATCATCCTCAGACGTTTTTATCTTTGCGAGTAGTTCATCAACTGTATTTCCCAATTCTTCGAGACCTTCTTTTGTTGAAAAATCTATTCCTTCCCTCGTTAGAAACAATGCTTGTAGGAGGCAAGGATCAATAGAGAATTCTTCAGCAAACTGATTTGCTACCGTTTTATATTCTTGGAAATGCTCGTTCTTTTGTCTTTTAAACCAACCTAGAGATGGAGAAGGAGCAATGGGAGTTTTAATTGTCTTCCAATCGATCTTAATCGGATTACTTTGGTCATTGTTAAGAATCGCAAAGTCGAGCTGAGTCTCACCTGCAAATAAAATATTATCGTTAATAACAGCTTTATGTATTTTAATTTCAAATTTTGATTGTGAGAGTAAAGTCACTTCATTTGATGTTTCAAAAAGATTTTCGTCAAAGCTTAGAAATGTTACTTCATATCCTTCATCCATTAATGCCTTTGATAAAAAAGCCAGGTGATCTAGATAAAATAAATTTTTGGTATTTGATTCAGGAATGATTCCAATTTTTTCAATATCATTTCCAAATGTATTAATAGTTTCTCTGAATTGCTTTCCTGAAGCATCTAGATCCAGTTGGCAAAGATTATTAAATCCGGCAGGATAAATATTATTATCAACAGGTGCAAACTTATCTTTGCTTTCTCTTATATCTACAGATGTATAAAACGGAATAGGTAAGTTTTTACTTTGCTCATCTATATATTGATTAACTTTATTCCAGTTATTGGTGATAAAGCTTTCTAACGATTCTTTTGAATCTATATCGTAGGACATGGGTCCTCCTGGATTTTATTCGCTCCAGGATTTAGCAAGTTCAGAGACATGATTAGCTGGAGCTGGGTGAAATACCTCAGGAAATGGTAGTACTTTTTGATAACCTTTTCCTGCAAACTCTTTTAACTTATTTTCTCTATCTCGCATAGTGTTTCTGAGGTGTGTCATGTCACTGTTTGGCATTTCCTCTTCCCATTTTTCAATATAGGGTCCAAGACATTTGTTTATAGCTAGAAAGCTATCTAGGTGCATAAATCCTTGAGCTTGAGCCTGCAAGTCACTGGCTTCTTCTATCTTGTGTTGCTCAACTGAAGTGACAAGAAACCAGTTGGAAAACGCTTCTTTTTTAAGGTCTTCTTGGAAGTCTAGGGCCATAAGAAAGCTGTCTTTATTCTTATAGAGACCAATAACGGCATCAATGAATTCTTCAACAAAGTTCTTTCCCGTTACTTTTTCTAGGTAAGAGAGAAGTTTATTAACTCCAGATTTTACAATTTTACCAATAAAGCTTTTCTTCTCTGATCCATCCTTAGGACCAAAACTTTTACCTAGGTATTTGAATATTTCTACAAATGACTTATCAAAAAAATGCTTTATTTTTTGGGAACCCGCTAAAAAATCAATGAAATGTTTTCCAGGGGGTGTGTCTAAGATGATTGTATCGTAAACACCACTTTTGAGTTGATACTGAACCTCAACAATGGCCATAATTTCATTCATTCCGCCATAAGGCTTCGTAAGAACTTTAACAATTCGATTATCCAGTTCTTTGAAAGTATTATTAGCTTTCCCCATTTTTTGAATGGTTGAAGAAGGGTTCATTAAGAGAGCATCAAAAGAACAGTTGAAATCATCAAATGTTTCGGGACTTATTTTAATAACATCACCGGAATCATCGTCACTCATTCCAAGAATTTGTTTCAATCTCTTTGCTGGATCAATAGTGATAAGAAGAACTTTTTTACCAAGAGAAGCCAAGTATAAGGCCCTTGAGGTTGCAAGAGTTGTCTTTCCAACTCCTCCTGTTCCACAAAATAATTCAATAGGCTTATTAATCATCAGAAACTCCATTCTTTGTAAGTTCCTTGATCATATTCTCAATAACATCATAGGCACTAATGCTTGGATGATGAGAAAGCGCAAAACTAAGCCTATCTTTTGATGAATTAAAAACTCTCTCTTCAAGTTCAATTTTTGTTTTTAAAAAATCAGGTAAAGTTTCTTTGGTATTTAATACTTCTTCATTCAGGCCATAGCAGTCGTTTAAAACTACTTGATTATCATGAATATTTCGTTCTTTAAGACTTTGGTCTAATTCAATAGATTCCTGAAGAGACATTTCTGTAGGTAGTGTTAGGAGAATTGTTTTCAGTGCCCCAGGTTTGTATATAAAATTGTGAAGCCTATCAATATCTTCAACAATCTTACCGGCACTAAAGATCTCTCTAAAATTATGTGAGGCTTCAAACATAGTCAAAGCGTGACCTGAAGAAGGGGAGTCCATGACAATTGTAAGTTCTGGATCTTCTTCTAGCATATTCACAAGGTGTCCCAGAAGAATCATTTGATTTAAACCTGGCAACATATTAAAGAGTGCTTTAAAAAATGGAGTTTTTAAAATCCAAGTCGCAACAATTTCGCTTCCTAATTTTTTTGCAATATAAAGACGTGCACTTTCGATAAGTTCGAGCTGAAAATGTTCAACACCAACTTTATTAATGAGATCAGTGTTTATAGCTTGATCGAAGTTGTTATAAACAGCTTTAAAACCTTTTTCATTTAATACTTTTGTAAGTGCTATGGAGAATGAAGTTTTACCAACTCCACCTTTTCCAGTAACTACAATTAACCTAGCTAAGGGATTAGAAGGAATAAAGTACTGTAATGAGTAATTTGAAATATGATCCTTCAACTTCTGAACCTACTTCTTGCTTAACGTCGAATGGATTATGATAATGAATCAAGACGCCAGTTGTAAACATTCTGTTTAATCGTAACTCGGCACCTAATCCTAAATGATCTCCAAAAACGACTTTAGATTCAGACTCTCTAACGACTCCGTTAACTGGTCTCTTAATTCGAGGAGAGTAAAACCCAAATCCACCAACAACATATGGTGAAAAACTATCAAAATTAAATATTTTTGCTTTTATACCAAGAGCAAGACCTCTTATTAGTGAGTATGTTTGTCTAAACTCATGTTTTGAGTAATGAAAGTTGGCCATGAAATCAAAAGAGTGACTAGCACTGTAGGTATAGATGATATCTGCTGTAATTTTATCTTCACCGTAGTTATCAAAGTCACCATGAACAAATGTTTGTCCAACACCAACACCTACTGAATGAAGTTTTAAAGCATTTGGGATCCTTGCCTCTGGTGCAGAAGCTTCAGGTTTTGTTTCCTGTGCTTTTTTCTTAGAGGTAAGGGCCTTGATAGACTCTTTTGCGTGTAAAAATGAAAAACTGGAACCAGTTATTAAAATAACCAGTCCCAGTTTCATTATATTCTTTAGAATAATTTTAATCATGAAGATTTACTCTTGAAACAGTTAACAACCTTTTAACTATATTAGTTTAAAGTGTTTGTAGTTTCAACAGTAGTGTTCATGTCATTGTTTAAAAATGGCTTGAACTCTTCAGTTGCAGCTGGCTTTTCTTCTTTAAGCTCAGGTGCTGTAGTACCTTCTAGACCTCTAATGTAACCAGTGAAAGTACCTTCTGTTGCACGAATAACTCTTTTAAGTAATTCAGTGTCACCAGCTCTAGTAGACTTTTTTTCCTGATCAAAAAGAAGTTGAATCTGAGTAGTGTAAGTGATGTCATTCTTAGTTTTGTTGTCAATCACTTGGATCTCATTACCTTCTCTGATAATTTGTGCGATCTCTTCCAAAGTTACATAACAACTTTGGTGAGTGTCATAAAGCTTTCTGTTCTGATAGCGCTTAATGATTCTTACGTCGTTCATCTTCAATTCCCCTATTTTATTTGTGTGAAGCTATTCACCTCAAATTTTTAACGCTGCGTTTTTATATCAAACTTTTCGCAGTTTTTAACACATTGTGTAACATTTTCAACAAAAGCATGAAATTACAATAATTTCGATTTATTGGCTTTAGTAAAATCAGGTAGTTAACGTTTTGCAACAGTCTGATTCATAATGCCTTGCTTCGCTTTATGATGCCCACAACAAATAACAGTATTGCGTTAACGCTGTCAACAATATGCACATAAAAAAAATCTTACAGTGCGACAATATTTTATAAAACCATAAATATCGGTAGTTTATGTGTTTGTCGGGCTGCACATTAGTCGAGATTTAGAGGTCAAAACTTCCCAGAAGATCAATATAATAAAAAAATTTAATAAAACACGAGCAATACCCCGAAAAGCCTTAAAACGCTCCAAAGGATATGGGTAGATGTGTAAATTATTGATTTCTTTAGCTTTAGCAATGACATTAGTGTCCTGCTCTTCTACAAAGTTAAGGAAGAAAGAAACAAAGCAAGTTGCAAAGGCCTCAAAGACTTCAGTTGAGACTAAATCTAAGCAAGATCCGATGGAGTTAATTAAGAAAGTCGATCAGCAAATGGCCGATCTCGCTAAAGAGGCAAAAGATAGAGGCGAAGATGCTGTTACCTATCTAGCAACAGATTTATTTATCAAAGCAAATGATGCGTCAATGAGAGGCGATCACCATACAGCAGTATTTCTTTTTAAGCATATCATGGCACTTAAGCCAAAAGACTTCTATTTAAAGAAAAAATACGCAGTTGAATTAATCAGATTAGGACAATTTGAAAAAGCAAAAGAACCATTAGAGAAAGTTTTCAAAAACAGTAAGTACACTGATGAAGGAATAGGATTAATTTTAGGAGGAGTTTATACTGCTCTTGAAAACCAAAAAGAAGCTCGAAGTGTTTATAGAAAAATATTGAAGACTAATCCTAAAAGTGAAGAATCATGTGTTTTTCTATCAAAGTCATATGGAATCGAAAAAAACTACAAGAAAGCTTATTCACTTTTAAATGCATGTGAAAAAAGAATTAAAGGAAAAGGAATTTTTAGCTATTACAAAGCGAAGATTGCGATTCAACAAAACAAAATACAAAAAGCAAAAAACTATCTTAGAGCATCACTTAAAGCAGAGCCTGATTACTATCAAGCAGCTCTTGGGTTAGGTGGGCTATACGAAGACGAAAAGAAAATTAGTAGAGCTTTAAAAGTATATAAAAAATTTCTTAAAAGAGATGAAGATAATTATCCAATTTTAAGTAGAGTCGTAAGTTTACTTTTTCAAGCTCAGCAGTACCAAGAAGTTATTCCATATGCACAAACATTAGTTTCAGTAGATCCATCAGATCTAAATTTAAAGGTAAAACTAGGTATTTTGTATTCGGACGTTGGTCGTAATAATGAGGCAAAAGGTATTTTTAAAGAAATATTAACGGCAGTACCTAATAGTGACAAAGTTCTTTATTACTTAGGGTCATTATATGACAAGACGGATGAGCATGAAGTTGCCATTCAGTACTTCTCTAAAATTGATCAAGAGTCTTCTCTTTTTCAAGAAGCGGGTGTTCAAGTTGCGAATATCTTACTTAAGCTAGTTGAGGCCAACTCAGGTGAAAAGAAAGAAAGCTATTCTCAGAAGTTTTTAACTTTCATTGAAAATAATAAAAGTAATTTAAAAGCAATGAAGTTTGACCTATCAGTAATTCAAGCTCACTTCTATGAAAGTGCTAAAAATTATGAAAAAGCTATTTCTTTAATGGAAGGAATTCAAATTGATGAAAACTTTAAGCTAAGTCATAATTACTATTTAGCCTCGCTATATGAGAGAGTAAAAAATTATGAAAAAAGTAGAGCAATCGTCAGAAAGATTCTTGAACAAGATCCTGACAATGCCCATGCTTTAAACTTTCTCGGCTATTCATTACTTGAGTCTGGAGATGATTTAAAACTTGCTTTCATATATATACAAAAAGCCGTAGCACTTAGTCCTAACGATGGTTATATTAGAGACAGTCTGGGGTGGTATTATTATAAAACAGGACAGTATTCAAAAGCATTAAAAGAAGTTAAAATAGCTTTTAAGATTGTTAGTTCTGATGTGGTCATTACAAAGCACTTGGCTCAAGTCTATGAGGCTCTAGAGCAATATGCAATGGCCAAGAAGTATTATGAAAAGGCATTAGCAAATTGCAAAGAAGAAACACAAAGACAAGAAGTTGCAATGGCCATCGAAAGAGTGGACCAAAGGTTGGAAGGAAAAAGATTACCTGCCTCAGGAAAGTAGTATGCTATCAGCTGCTACTGGTTACCTTATTTTCATGTTCTCATTTTAAAAAATCTGACAACAAGAGCTTTAAAGGCTTTTCTCAAAAAATTTGTTTTTCAGGTGATGGCAAAGGAAGAATTACAGTTCCTGAAGGCCGTTATGTTGTGAGTTATGAAAGCTTAAGAAATAAAAAAGAAAATAATTGGATTCTCGCCATTAACATTCCACTGAAAGGTGAGGAGCTGTTGAAATTTGACTACAGTAAGGAAAAAGTAAAACTTTCAGGTAGTTTTACAAAAAGACTTATGGGCATCCAAAGAGATCGAAAGCTTAAATTGGCTTTCGGGCATTTCTTACAGAAACTGAGGTTTCTCCTTACTGAGACTAACGACCGCGTAGGTCATTGGGCCCTTGAAAAGAATGTTCTTACTTTCAATTTGTCGAATAACTACCAAATAAAAGTAGAGGGACAACGTGACAATGGAAGTCATTTTGAAAGAGTTAATTTTTTACTTTCTGATATACAGAACCAAAAACTAGTCACATCCTTTGAGCTTTTCACATCAAATTGTTCTCAATAAAAAGCATTATTGCGCGTTGCTCAATCTTGACGATGCGTTAATGCTGGAAATTCAGTAATATTTTGTATATATACCTAACCTAGCTTTTCTATCAAGAAACGAAGTTTGATTGAAATGGATTTTTGTCGCTGAAAATCTTTTACAAACACAAGGATTGGAACATGAAAAAAACGCTTTTACTGACTATTGTCACCACTCTCTTATTTGGTATCTCGTGTACTAAAAAAGATGTCTCTAATGAGAGAACACTAAACTTAACAGTTTCATCTAAAGTCAAAGGGATGGATCCTATTTATTCAAATGACCGTTACTCTTCAAATGAAGTAGCGAGAGTGTTTGAAGGATTATTAGAATACCATTACTTAAAAAGACCATATACTTTGGTACCTAACTTGGCAGAAGATATGCCAACTGTTTCTAAAGATGGCCTAACTTATACTTTTAAAATTAAAAAAGGTGTTTTGTTTCATGACGATCCAGCTTTTCCAAATGGTAAAGGTAGAGAGTTAGTTGCAGACGACTTTGTTTACTCAATTAAAAGACTTGCTGATCCAAAACTACAAGGACTTGGTTGGTGGTTACTTGATGGTAAAATTAAAGGTCTTAACGAGTGGAGATCTAAATATGCTGAGTTAGATGCAGTTGACTACAATGAAGAAGTTGACGGTCTTAAGGCAACTGACAGATACACTTTAGAGTTTAAACTGACTAAGCCATTTCCACAATTTCTCTATTCTTTAGCAATGCCATTTACTTTTGCTGTAGCAAAAGAAGTTGTAACTAAATATGGGCAAGAATTATTGAACCATCCTGTAGGAACGGGTCCATTTATTCTTCCAAGATTTGAGCAGTCGAATAAAATCACTTATACAAGAAATAAAAACTTTAGAGAAAAGAAGTATCCTTGTGAGGCTTCAGAAGAGTTAAAGGCAAAAGGCTTATTAGAAGACTGTGGTAAGAAACTTCCATTAGTTGATAAGATTGTTGTAAATATTCTTATTGAAGATCAGCCACGTTGGTTAAACTTCCAAAAAGGAAAGGTTGATTTTGTAGCTGTACCTAAAGATAACTTTGATACTGCTATTCCTGATGCAAAGAATCTAAGCCCAGAATTTAAGGCAAAAGGATTTGAGCTTCTTATTTCACCATCACTGGATGTTACTTACACTGCTTTTAATCATGATCTTGAGCTTTTCAAAAAGAACAAAGCTCTTCGTCAAGCAATGTCGTTAGCCTTCAATATCAATGATGCTAATAAATTATTTTATAACAACACAGCTCTTCCTGCTCAGTCAGTTATTCCTCCAGGGATTGCAGGATATATTGAAAACTTTGAAAGCCCTTATAGAGGTAAAGGTAAAGCCGATGACCTTGCAAAAGCAAAAGAGCTTTTAGCAAAAGCCGGATACCCTAATGGTAAAGGACTTCCAGAGATTACTTATGACTGTCCAGCTTCAACTGTTTCAAGACAAATTGGAGAGTACTTTAGAAAGCAAATGGCACAAATTGGAGTGAATATTAAAGTTATTCAAAATCCATGGCCTGAGCTTCAAAAGAAAATTACGAATAGAACAGTACAGACTTACGGAATTGCTTGGGGTGCAGATTATCCTGATGCAGAAAACTTTTTGCAACTTCTTTATGGACCAAACAGAGCTCCTGGGGCTAACGGATCTGGTTACGATAATGCTGAATTTAACAGATTGTTTAAAACAGCTTCTGTAATGCAAGATTCTCCTGAAAGAACTGCTCTCTATGAAAAACTATATAGAATAGCAGCGGAAGAGGTTCCTTGGATTTATGGTGTTCACAGACAATCATATACACTTAAGCATGCTTGGTTAAAGAACTTTGTTTCAACTGACTTTGAAGCAGGTCGTGCTACGTATTTGAATGTTGATCTGAAGCAAAAAGCTGAAGCTAAGAAGAAACTCTAGTTACTACATAATCGAATGAATATGTAGGAGGAAGTTGAAAGTGAATATTTATACATACATCATGCGTCGTCTTCTTTATGTAATACCTGTATTACTTGGAGTTTGTGCGATTGTTTTTGTTCTTTTTAATTTAGTGAGTCCAGACCCAACTCTCATTATGCTGGGTAAGCATGCCTCTGTTAAACAAATGGCAGAGTTAAGAGCTGAACTAGGACTTGATAGACCAATGCTTGAACAATACTTTGATATTGTAAAATCTGCTTTCACTTTTGACTTCGGTCGTTCTTGGACTACTAAACAAGAAATTTCTGAAATGATTAAAGCAGGAGCAATTCCAAGTTTAACGGTAACGCTACCTGCTTTTGTTTTTTCTACAATCCTTTCTATTGCAATTTCATTATTGGTCGCTTTTTATAGAGGTAAAGCCATTGATAAAGTTGTTGTCTTTGCTTGTGTAGCGTTGATGAGTATTTCATCTCTTGCTTACATTCTTTTTGGACAATATGTTTTTGCATTTAAGTTAGGACTTTTTGAAATCAGTGGTTACGATGCTGGTTTCCCTTACTTCATTCCATATGTTTTGCTTCCGATTTTAATCATTGTGATTATTAGTGTGGGACCTGATGTAAGATTCTATAGAACAGTTGTTCTTGATGAAGTCTACCAAGATTACGTTCGTACAGCACGAGCAAAAGGACTTGGAGAGAAGAAAATTCTTTTTAAGCATGTTTTAAAAAATGCACTCATACCAATCATTACTTTTGTGGTGATCCGGATTCCATTTTTAATCCTAGGGGCTCTACTTATTGAATCTTTCTTTAGTATTCCTGGATTAGGTGGAATTACTCTTAATGCTATCAATAGCTCTGACTTTCCTGTCATTAGAGCAATGACGGTCTTAAGTGCTGTAGCATATATTATTTTTACTGTTATTACTGATGTTCTTTATACTCTTGTTGATCCAAGAGTTCGATTAAGTTAGAGGTTGAATAAAAATGGAAGTTGTTAAAGAACAAAAATCAAAGAATCTATGGCAACATGCTTGGGGCACACTTCTTTCTGATAAGTTTGCAGTTACCTCAATGGCAATCGTGACCATATACTTCTTAGTGGCAATATTTAGTAGCCTTGGCTTTATAGCAGCTGATTGGACTAAAGAAATTGGCCCAAGTTATGCTCCACCTTCTGCAGATTATATTTTCGGTTTAGATATTTTTGGAAGATCAGTTCTTGCAAAAACTCTTAAAGGTACCGAAGTTGCCATGTCGGTTGGACTGGTTACGGGAATTATCTCCATGATTATCGGTGTTACACTAGGCGGGATTGCCGGCTACTTCGGTGGAAAAATAGATGAAGTTATCGTTTGGTTCTATACAACTTTTAATTCTATTCCATATATTATGCTTCTTGTTGCTATTACTTTTATCCTTGGAAAAGGGATTCTCGCGGTTTATTTAGCACTAGGTTTAACTTCATGGGTAAATCTTTGTCGTCTTATTAGAGGTGAGGTTATTCGCCATAAAGATAGAGAATACGTTCAAGCAGCAGCTGCCATTGGTGGTGGTGATTTTCGAAAGCTGTTTTTACATATTCTTCCGAATGTAATGCATATCGTGATCATTAACTTTTCTCTTCAATTTCAAACAGCAATTAAGTCTGAAGTTATTCTTAGTTACCTAGGGCTTGGTGTTCAAGGACAACCGAGTTGGGGAACAATGATAAATGACGCTAAGCTTGAACTGGCTCGTGGTAATTGGTGGCAACTTGCTGCAGCGACGCTTGCTATGTTTATAGTTGTCTTGGCCTTCAATACTTTAGGTGATGCCTTGAGAGATGCACTTGATCCTAAGCTAAAAGGTAAGTAAAATTTTGATACTTAAAAAAATAGAACTGAGTTAAAGGAAATATTTCAATGGCCGAAAAAATACTTGATGTTAAAGACCTCGTTGTCGAATTTAACACTGACCGTGGGAGCGTTACTGCTGTTAACGGTGTTAACCTAGAAGTTTTCAAAGGGAAAACTCTTGGTCTTGTTGGAGAGTCTGGTTCTGGTAAGTCAGTAACTGCACTTTCAATAATGAGACTTATTCCAACTCCTCCTGGAAATATTGCCGCTGGAGAGATCAGGTTTAGAGATAAAAATCTATTAGATATCCCACTTGATAATATGAGAACTATACGTGGTAATAAAATTGCTATGATTTTCCAAGAGCCAATGACTTCTCTTAACCCTGTTTTTACAGTTGGTAATCAGATTGAAGAAGTTTTAGAGCTTCATCAAAAAGAGTTAAGTAATGCTCAAAGAAGGGAAAAAGCTATTGAGATGCTAAGGCTTGTGGGAATCCCGAGTCCTGAGCAAAGAATAGAGGAATATCCTCATCAGTTATCCGGTGGGATGAGACAAAGAGTTATGATTGCCATGAGTTTAGCTTGTGAGCCAGATCTCTTAATCGCTGACGAACCAACAACTGCGCTTGATGTAACTATTCAAGCTCAAATCTTAGAACTTATGAAAAAGCTACAAGATGAACTCGGAATGGGTATTCTTATGATTACTCACGACCTTGGGGTTGTGGCCGAGACATGTGATGACGTTGCCGTTATGTATTGTGGGCAGATCGTAGAAACAGCTGATGTGAAAACATTATTTGCTCATCCACAGCATCCATACACTAAAGGGTTAATCGAAAGTATTCCAAGTTTTGATTCTACTTCTGGTAAAGTGAAAGATCGTTTACCTACAATTGAAGGAATGGTTCCAAGTTTATTTAACCTTCCTGAAGGATGTAACTTCCAAGGACGTTGTCAAAACGTTAGTGAGAAATGTAGAGGTTCCGCAGGTGAACCAAAATTAGAAACAATTGCAACAGAACATCAAGTAAGATGCTTCCATCCATTAAGTTAAGAAGGATATTTAGATGAGCGAATATTTATTAGAAGTTCAAAACTTATGTAAAAAATTTCCAATTAAGGGTGGGATTTTTGGTCGTGAAGTTGGAGCCGTTAATGCAGTTAATGATGTAAGTTTTAAAATAAAAAAAGGTGAAACTTTAGGTCTTGTAGGTGAATCAGGTTGTGGGAAAACGACTCTTGGTAGATCGATCCTCAGACTGATTGAGCCAACATCTGGAGCCGTCATTTTTAACGGCCAAAATATTGTTGATTTTGATGCTAATCAAATGAGAGAAATGAGAAGAAAAATGCAGATCATTTTTCAAGATCCGTATGCTTCTTTGAATCCAAGAATGACAGTTCAAGGAATTCTCTCTGAGCCAATGGATATCCATAAGCTTTGTATGGATAAAGAAGTTAGAAAGAAAAGATTATTAGATTTGTTGGATCAAGTTCAACTTCCTGCTGATGCTCTTAATAAATATCCACATGAGTTTTCAGGTGGTCAAAGGCAAAGAATTTGTATCGCAAGAGCTCTTGCAGTAGAGCCTGAGTTTATTGTTTGTGATGAGCCTGTATCTGCACTGGATGTTTCAGTACAAGCACAGGTCGTTAACTTACTTATGGATTTACAAAAAGACTTAGGGATTACATTTCTTTTTATTGCTCATGATCTTAAAGTTGTTGAATATATTTCTAAAAGAGTAGCGGTAATGTACCTTGGAAATATGGTTGAGATTGCAGAGAGTTCTGAGCTTTATGGTGGAGCAAGACATCCATATACTAAAGCTTTATTCTCGGCTATTCCGAAGCCGGATCCAACTTTGAAAAAAGATAGGATTTTACTTGAAGGTGATATTCCAAGTCCAATGAATCCACCATCAGGTTGTCACTTTCATCCAAGATGCTGGAATGCTACTGATGAGTGTCGTAAAGACTATCCAGGTGTTAAAGCAGAGTCATCTACTCACGAATACCGTTGTTTTAACCCAATTCAACTTTCAGAAAAGTAGATTAAAAAAATCAATTAATATTTGTATAAGGCCATCATTTGATGGCCTTTTTCATATCAAATTACTCAGCTATAAATAATTCAAAGATATTCACTAAAATGCCGAAAAGATAGGGTAACGAGGTGTTTTATGAACACTAAACTAAATTAAGCGAGGATGAATTTGAGTGATATTGATGCACTTAAAAATTGTTATTTGAATCCATATGATATTTTTTGGATAAAAAATAATGGCAAAAAAATCTTGTTAGTAAGGTGTGGAGAACTTGCGTCTAGAGCAATTGAAAAAATTGAAAATAAAAATATTAAATTAGAGTTTGAAGATAAAAGAGATTTTGATTGGATCGTTGAAGGCAAAGAATATTTAGAAGGCCTAAAAAGTTTTGATTTACAAATTAAAAATAGAGAAAGAAGTAAAGCAAAGCTTAGAGAAGAATTTATTGAATGGCTTTTTAGTAGAGGAGAAGAACGAAAATTTTGGAATGGAAATTTTGTCTTTCTTTTTGAGGATATTATAAAGAACTTAAATGAAAATTTATCAAAAGATGTTTTTGAGTGTGATGTAAATGATTACTGGAGAGCATTTAAGAATTCATCAATCTTTAGCATTCTTGCTCTTGTTGTTGGGTATAACGATTATAAATTTATGGAAGATATTTTCAGCTCTTTACTTTATTGTGAAATGCGAACCCTACTTGATAAAAACTCAAGTACCTTTTTAGAGTTACATTCTAAAAGATCACTTCAAAAGAGCTATATGAGTGTAACAGGTGATTTTAAAAAAGAAATTGATAATCACTTTAAGCCTGATTTTAGAAAAAGATATAATATAAATATTTCTAAGTCTTTAGATAAGGCCATCGAGGTACACCATGAAGATTTTTATGGAGATGGGTTTCCTAAAAAACTAAAAGGAAATGAATTAAATGATCTTGAATTATTATATGTAGGAATTAGTCATTTAGAATTTGAAAATGAGTTTGATGTCATATGGACTAAGGTGATTGATTTGTATGATAAGAAACCAGGAGGAGAGAGAATTTCCGGAATGGTTAAAAGAATAAGAGAAGAATATGAAAGACATGATAATGAATATTTAGAGGTATCAGGATTATAATTGAGTAATTTAAAGAAAACTCACATTAACGACTTAAGTGAAGCTTTAAAAGAAGTTCTTGATAAGCTATCCCATTCTGAGACACAACTCAGTCACCTCTTCACTGATGAGAATGTTTCCCTTGTTGAAGAGGAAGTTGAAGATGTTAAAAAGTATTTAGAAGAAGGAGGAAGAGGGATCGTTAACGGAGACCTTTTTCATTTCCCTATCCCTAAGAAAATTATTGAGTCACACTTTAGTAGCTTAGGTGGGGTAGCCGCTCAGGAAGAATTTGGCGAAGAGACAAATAAATTACTATCTTTAAAGATTATAGACCCCATGAATATTGGATATTATTCAGATGTAATATCGGATATGGCTCACCGAGAAGGTTTCGACTTCTTTCATGTTAGGCGTTTTGTTGTAAGCACTATCGAGTATATTACATACTTAAAATTAAGTGATGTTTCCGATTTTCCACTCGATGTATATTACGGTTTTAACGAATCAAGCTTCTTTATTAGAATTGTCTCTCAGGTCGAAAATTTTGTAATTGAAAATATTATTGATAGCTTTGATACTCAATCAGGAGATCCATATAAGACTCTATTGAATGAAACTTATAAGAGTACAGATTTATGCTCCATTAATCATATTGAAAAGTCTGAAAAACTTATGTTAACTGGACTTTGGTGCAAAAATCAAAGCTACGATCGTACAAACGGTTTTTCATCACTCCTTATTGGAGACTTTGACTCCTGCCGTGATAAGCGTAAAGAAGGAGTTTCAAATATAAGTTCAAAAGTTCTTCTCTTAAAGGAAGAGCATGATTTAAAGATTAAGAATCTTCCAGGAGATGGTGCTGAAAATTATGAACTTTCCGATTTTGATAAAACATCTAATATTGTTAAAATAAAAAGAATTGTTGAGTTTATCGTTAAATCTGCAATGGTTGAAGAAATTGTTAACTTTTCTGACATTATTCTTGAAAAATATTTACAATTATATCCAGATCAAAAAAGTATTGAAGAATTAACAGAAGAAGATAAAAAGCTTATTACAAGTTGTATCACAGATGATGAGAAGAGAGATATTCTTGAGGATAATGTAACCGTTGTCACAGGAACTATAGATGAAGATGACTATTTGGATTCTATCTTAGGTTCGTTAGAAAGCTTATCAACAAATGAAGCAACTTATATGATTAAAGGAAGTCTTGAGGAAGAGGAAGAAGAGACAGTTATCTCAGGAGTTACTGATGATCTAAATGAAGGCATAACCAGAGTGAGTGGCGGTGATATTGAATCAGATAATGCTGAAGTAAGAATTTCAGGTGTTACTGAAAAAATGACTGACGATGTATGGAAAGTTAAAAGATCGGAGCTCGTAGAAGAAGTTAAAGGAAAAATGAATGATTTGAGAGGTTCTGCAGATAAAGCAACAATTGAAAAAGAAATAAAGATGATTGTTAATAATCGTTTAAATACTACAGAGGAAGAAACAAATAGCTTTATGATGAACCTGAAAGAAGATGCAACAGAAGACCTTCTTTCTAAAAAAGATGTGAGCAGCTCTATTGATATTAGAAATAGGCTTGAAATTGAAAAACTAAAAGGAAATTTAAAGTTAAGAGACTCTCAAATCGGTAAAATGAAGAAAATGCTTACTAGTTTGAAGGTTGATATTGAAAAAATAAGAAAAGAAAAAGAAGAGAATCAGAAAGACTTAAAGCGAGCACAGTATGAAAGCGAAAAAGAAGTTTCTCAGCCAATTGAAATTACAAATCATAAAGAAGAAATAGATAATCTTCAAAGGAAATTAAGAGCAAAAAAAGAAGAGGCTAACTCAGGCACCAATGAGGAAATTAAGACTGAAATATCGGACATTGAGAAGCAACTTATTGAAAAAGAGGCGACACTTGAACTCTTAGAAGAAAAAGAAAGAATGAATCAAGAAGAAATAAAAAACCTTCAAGAGGAGTTAAAAAAGAAAGAGTTAGAAGCAAAAAAGGTCGCAAATGCTGATAATAGTGAAAAGTTGCAAGCAGATATTAATGCTCTTAATAAAAAACTAGAACTTAAAGATAAGACTTCTAAAGAATCAGCGGATAATTCTAAGCAAGTAGTTATTGCAAGTAAACTTGCTTCAAAAGAGCTTGAAACGAGTAAAAAACAACTTAGAGATAAGGAGTTAGTTTTAGAGCGTGAAAGGTCACGATTTCAAACAGAAATTGATAAATTGAAAATACAGAATGAGAAATTAGTTCAGTTGAACGCAGAAAATAACTCTAAACAAGCTGCTCTTGCAAAAGCTGGTAATAGTGATCTTGCAGGAGAGAACGATAAGCTTAAATCTGAGATAGAGCAGCTTAAAAAGAAAATTTCTGTTATGTATGAAAACAGTAAAGTAAATGATGAAGTTATAGAGACTGTCTCAGCGAGTGATATGTTAGATGATAATAAGAAAGTAGAATTAGAGAACTCAAAACTTAAAAAAGAAGTATCAGATAAAGTCAGTGCGATTAAGGCATTGGAGATAAAGCTTGCTGCAGCTGAAAGAAATAATTCAAACTCTATAAATACTATTCAAAGAATTAAAGACTCGGAAGCAATCGTTAGGGCCAAAGAGAGAGAGGTCGATTCAGCAAAAGTGATGCTCAAAAAGTTTGAGGAAAAGCTAAAAGAAGCACAAATGGAGCTAAAAAAGCAGGAAGTGAAGATAAAGTTCTTAACTGCACAAAGTTCTAGTAAGTCTTCTGCAGCTTCTTCAGGTTCAAACGGTCAGGCACAGGGGGATGCAAAGTCCTCACAGCTCGTTAAGAAGCTTGAAAATGATAATAAGAAGCTTCAGTTACTCACTAAGCGTACAACTGATGAATTAACACAAAAGAAGGGTGAGTTAAATAAAATGAAAGTAGAGAAAAGGACCCTTGAAAATAAACTTCGTGACGCGGAGAGAAAGATGCAGAGTGTAAATAAGAAAAAAGCGTCTTAACTGTTGCCAAATATTTTAATTCTTAGTAAAAATAGTTCTCACAAAACAAGCCGCAGTGGTGAAATTGGTAGACACGCTAGACTTAGGATCTAGTGCTTCGGCGTGGGGGTTCAAGTCCCTCCTGCGGCACCATCACACTTTAAAAAATATGCTTTCATTCCATTTTATTCCTCATGAATCTCATTCACATAGAGAGCTATGCTTCATCTCGATTCATTCGTCTAAAAAGAAAGCAAAGTATATTTTTTAAAGTGTGATTACGCTATATAGGTGGACTTGAGCGCAGTTCACCGAGGGAAGAGAACATGCCAGTGGCATGTTCGGTTTCGTGAGGCCTCCTGCAAATCTCATTCACTAAGAGAGCTATGCTTCAATTTTTAATTAGCTCTTAAAGCATTTTAAGAATGCCTCAATGTAAGGTTGAAATACTTTATCGGAATATAGAGATTCAGTTTTTTCTGCCATTCTGTTGATATTAACCTTTCCTTTAGGACTACTTAAGAGCTGATGAGAAAATGATTCACTAATAATAAAAAGCTTTTCTACCTCTGAGATTGCAGAGCTAAGATCCTTTTGCACAAATCCTATACCTGAAACTGCTCCATGATGATGCTTTACAAGTTTTAGAGTTGATTGAGGAATGTTGTCTGAGCGCCCAAGAAAATCAAATGACATCTTAGCGTGCTCCCTAACGAGGACACTTTCTTTATCCGTTAAAAAACTATTATTTAATTGTTGCTCTGATTGAATGAGTATTTTATCTTTATTCGAAAGAAACATATCATGTAAAAAAGAACAAAACATAAGATCTCTTTTTATATTATTGTTTGACCAAGAGAATTGGCCGACCATTGCAATTGATATTGCTGCTGTCATCATCGAAGATTGATATTTAAAGTCTTTATTTTCTTTGAAAATTTTATTGAGTAATATTTTAATATTTTTTTCTGAATCAATTTCTTCAAAAACGGAGTCAATAGTTTTTTGAGCCATCTCAACTACAGCAGGCTTCATCTCAAGTTCTGCTAAGTAAGAAAAGAACTTTTGAGTAACTTCTTTTTGTGATTTTTTAGAAAGCTCGCTTGAGTCAAAAACGATTGAAAGCCTTTCCGTTATATAATCTAAAAAAATAATAAAATCTTTCTCTGCAATATAAATGTTTTTATAGTTTAACATTTCTAGTTTTGTAAGTTCTGCTTGCTCAAAACAAGTATCTTTCGAAAGATATTTTTGAAATTTATGCTTATCTTTAACTTTAAGGTGGATGTCTACAGGAGTGCAGGAAATGAAGTTTAACATTTCAAGTGATAGTGCCTTTAAAGGTAGAGAATCAATTCTTTTTTCATTTTCTTCTTTTTTTGATGAAATAATTTTTGAATGAATTTGATCAATTATTTGCTTTGTATTTGGTAAACTATCCATAAAAAAGACGTTGTCATCTTTTGTGATATTTGATTCACCAAGTACAAATAGTAATGTATTTGAACTTATCTTTTGTGATAATTTGAAAGCAGTTTCTTCGTTTTTATTTTGAGCAACAGAAATAACTGCTATGAAATCATCAAATAACTCTAAAAGAGCAGTGGCATCAATAGCGTCACTTCTAGCATGAATATTGAAATCAAATTCTTTTTTTAAACTTAACTCTAAAATAAGCCTTGCTTCTAAATCAGGCTCTACAATTAAAATTTGCATTTTTAATTCACTACCTTTGAGAGTTTTGAGCCGACAACTACATCGGGAAAGATTTCACTATAGTTTTTAATTTTAGTTTCACTTACTCTTCTCCAAATATGAGAGCGATTTAACATTTGAAATGATCGAAAGCCTTTGGCACCTATCATTTCAGCAAAAGCCTCAACCGTTAAACGATGGAAATTTGCGACTCTTTTGTATTTATCATCAACCACTAATCCATTAACAAGTGCTGGGTCTTGGGTCGCAATGCCTGTAGGACATTTGTTGGTATTACATATTAATGCCTGAATACAGCCTAGTGCCAACATCATTCCTCTCGCACTATTGCAAGCATCTGCCCCTAGAGCAATGACTTTAATAATATCAAAGCCAGTTAGGATTTTTCCAGAAGCTATGACTTTAATATCCTTTTTAAGGTCATACTCATTTAAAAGATCAACCACTATCGTTAAACCATTTATTAAACTCATACCTATTCGATTACTAAATTCTAATGGAGCAGCACCTGTTCCACCTTCACCACCGTCAACAGTTATGAAGTCTGGAGTAATTCCTGTTTTTACCATTTGAATACAAAGTTCTTCAAACTCTGATGGATCACCTAAGCAAAGCTTAAAGCCAACGGGCTTTCCGCCAGAAAGTTCTCTTAGTCTTTTGATAAAATGAAGTAAACCATCAGGACCATTGAAAGCGTGGTGAGAACCTGGGGATATAACATCAGTGTAGGGTTCAATTGATCTAGCTTTTGCAATGAGAGGAGTGTTCTTTCCTTTTGGTAGGATACCTCCGTGACCTGGTTTTGCTCCTTGAGAGAGTTTTATTTCAATCATCTTTACACTTGGAAGATTAGACCGTTGTGCAAACATATGTTCTGAAAATAGACCATCCTTGTCACGACACCCAAAGTATCCTGTACCGATTTGCCAAATTAAGTCACCAGAATGTTTTAAATGAAAGTCACTAATAGATCCTTCACCTGTATTGTGAGCAAAGTTACCTTTTTTTGCTCCCTTATTTAAAGCTTCAATAGCATTTGAACTTAAACTACCATAACTCATGGCCGAGATATTAAAAATTGAAAGAGAATAGGGTTTTAGGCACTCAGGGCCGCCAACATTTACTCTTAGATTTTCTGGGTGGACATCATGAGCGTCGATGGGATTCATACTATGATTTATCCACTCGTAACCAGGCTCATAAACATCAAGCTGTGTTCCAAAAGGAGTTGTTGATAGTTGATCTTTTGCCCTTTGATATACAACACTTCTCAGTATTCTAGAGATAGGTGTTCCACCGGTATCAGATTCTATAAAGTATTGGTAAATTTTTGGCCTTAGTTCCTCCATAAGATAGCGACCCCTGCCGAGAATAGGGTAGTTTCTCATAAGAGTTCGTTTTGTTTGAAGCATTTCATATATTCCTAAAATGACAATTGGAACAGTGACGGTATATGAATACAGCCAATAATGAGAATGAAGCCAATACAGGATTGCTTGTATCGCTAGAGTTGTAAAACTGACAAAAATGAAAAGTTTTCTCATGAGGTACCTTTGGGTAATTAAACGATATAATAATTTTATATTAGTACATTTCGTTTAAGTATTAGAGGAAGATTTGACCACTTTTGTTGAAAAGAAACCAAAAAAGGCCAATCATAATGATCAGGTAATTATCATTGGGGGGGGAGCTGCAGGAATTTTTTGTTCTTTGCAGTTAGGTCTAATGGGTATTAAGTCTAGAGTGCTAGAGATGAATTCTAAATTAGGAAAAAAAATTATCGTAAGTGGTGGAGGGAATTGTAACTTCACAAATCTAGAGGTGAATGAAAAAAACTTTCAAAGTGAAAATACTAAGTTTACCATTTCTTCACTGCGAAAATATAGTTCGCAGGATTTTATAAAATTTCTTGAGTCCAATGGATTTCAATACTATGAAAAGAAACTAGGACAGCTCTTTTGTAAAAACAAATCTAAATCCCTGCTCGAGCTACTACTCAATGAATGCCGAAAGGTCGGAGTTGAGTTTAGACTAAATACAGAAGTTAAAAATGTTTTGTTAACTGATGAGAATACTTATTTACTTAAAACAGAAACTGAACAATTTGAAACAAACACCCTCGTCATCGCAAGCGGTGGTCTAAGTTTTCCTGGAATTGGGGTTAGTGATATCGGTTATAAGGTAGGTAAAACTTTTGGGCATAAAATTGTTCAGCCGGAGGCTTCACTTGTTCCATTTGTGTTAAGTGAGGATAAGAAGAAAATATGGGATGTAGAACTCTCTGGAGTTGCACTTCCTGTTGAAATTTCATGTAATAAAAAGACTTTCGAAGATGATCTTTTATTTACTCACAAGGGTCTAAGTGGTCCGGCAATTCTCAAAATTAGTCTCTATTGGAATAAAGGAGATGATATTACTATCAATTATTTACCTAATATACAATTTGAGAAATTAATCCTTGAAAAGAAAAAAAGAGAGGGGAAAACCTTAGTATCCTCTTTTATGAATGCTTACTTACCTAAGAAACTTACCAAGAGAATATTTGAGGTTCTCCTAATGAATAGTGAAAAGAAAGTTGGAGACTTATCAAATACGGATATAAAAGAATTAGTCGATTTGTTACATCGAAACGTAATTACTCCTTCAAAAACTGAAGGCTTTAAAAAGGCCGAGGTTACGAGAGGGGGAGTTAGTGTAACAAACATTAGCTCTAAGACTTTAGAAAGTAGTAATCAGAAAAATTTATACTTTATAGGAGAAGTTCTTGATGTTACAGGATGGCTTGGGGGCTATAATTTTCAATGGGCATGGTCTTCTGCATATTCTGCTAGTCAGGCGATTGTCGATAAAATAAACTATGACTATGAATAAAGTAAGAAAGATATTTTTCAGTGGTGGAGGAAGTGGTGGTCATGTGATGCCTGCTCTTACACTTATCGATTTTTTGAAAAAACATAATCCTGAAATTGAGATACATTACATTGGAGATTCTAAAGGTATTGAGTATGAATTGGTAAATTCAAGAGGAGTTGCTTTTCATTCAATCCACACAGGTAAGCTAAGAAGGTACTTTAGTTTACAAAATTTTATTGATTTCTTTAAAGTCATATTAGGAATATTTGAAGCTTTCTTTACGCTGCTCTCTCACCCCCAAAGTATTGTCTTTTGTACTGGTGGCTTTGTGACAGTACCTGTGGTCATTGCTGCTTTCTTACAAGGTAAGAAAGTTTACATTCATGAACAAACTAGTCGAGTAGGTTTAGCAAATAAAATTAGCTCTTACTTTGCAACAAGAGTTTTTATATCTTTTGAAGAGAGTCATCAATACTTCCCTGAAAATAAGACCAGCTTTACAGGTTATCCTATTAGGGAAGAGTTTTTCAATGATACCAGTGAGACATCAGAGTCTTTATCAACCTCATTTCAATTTGCAGATGCTTCTAAGCCTTTGCTCTTTGTGACAGGAGGTGGGAATGGTTCACAGCTGATAAATGAAAATATAAAAGAAAATCTTGATTCTCTGAAAAAGGATTTTAATATTGTTCATCAAGTAGGAAAGAACTTTGAAAAAGAGTATTCTGAATTTAATGATGGCTCTTACTACAGTGCTGGTTTTTTTGATAAGGAAATAATTGATCTTTTGAAATGTTCTAAAGTAATTGTTTCAAGGTCAGGAGCAGGTACTGTTATGGAACTCATGGCCCTTGGGAAAAGGTCTGTTTTGATACCTCTTGCTATAGCTCAGAAAAATGAACAGTATTACAATGCCCTAGAGGCAAAAGAGAAAATGGGCTCTCTTTTAATAGAAGAAAAAAACTTAACCAGTGAAAAACTATTCTCTTCAATTAAACTACTTAATGAAGAGAGTCGTGATACAAAGGTTGCTAATACAGAGGCAACTTCTAAAATTATAAAAGAGATATTATGAATAAGTCTTTTGATATTGAAAAAATGATGAATTTGATAAAAACATTTGCTGAAAAAAGAGATTGGGATCAATTTCATAGTCCTAAGAATATTTCGATGGCCTTAGCTGTAGAGTCTTCTGAGCTACTCGAAATTTTTCAATGGCTTAAAGAAGAACAGTCATGGGAAGTCATGAAGGATGAAAAGACGAGTGTTGCGGTAAAAGATGAAATTGCTGATGTTGCTGTCTACTTATTAAGGTTATGCGATTTACTAAGTGTAGACCTTGAAAATGCAATTGTGGATAAAATGAAAAAGAATGGTGAAAAATATCCCTCTGAACTGGTCAGAGGGTCTTCTAAAAAATACGATGAGTATTAGATAATCAATAAATCAATTAGACTCCTAAAAGTCCGTCTCTAAGACCTTCGTCTGCTGCATTAATAAACCAAATGCTAAGTAAAGCTCTTGAGAAGTCTTTGTTTCCAAAAGTTCCTTTATCACTACCGTTGAATTTTACATTAACGCCTTTGTCAGTGAAGCTGACAATGATTTTTTGGTTCTTTTGAATATCACCCATGGCCGCATTAAACTTATCAAAGTGAGCTTGAAGTTTTGTACGCTGTGACTGTGGAACTGCTGCTTTCCAAGCATCGCTCCATCCACCACGAAGCTTTTCTGCTTCAACATCTCTAACAAAGTTCATGTCAATTACTTTTGGATTTCCTTGATCAAGAATCTTAGCTGAGTTGGTAGACTTTTCTTTTACATATAATCCGCCAACGTAAACTTTTACTCTTAACCATGTTGCTTTCCTTGTCCCCATACCATTAAGCATAAGGTTTTCATTACCGACTTTCATTGTCTCTGGCATTGTTACGCCATAAACTTCACCGGCAAATGAACTAAACGAAAGCAAAAATGAAAATAATAAAACTTTAAACATAAATAACTCCTTTATTTACGAACAACTGATCTCTTGTTTGAAGCAAGTTCTTTCTTTCTAATTCTAATCTGTAATGGAGAAACTTCAACCCATTCATCTTTGTCTATCCAATCCATAGCAAATTCCATGGTCATTGGTTGGATTGGTGGAAGAACGATATTGACGTCTTTTCCAGCTGTTCTCATTGATGAAAGATGCTTCTCTCTAACGACGTTAACGTTGGTATCATTGGTTCTTGTGTGTTCGCCAACAACTTGTCCTTCGTAACATTGCTGACCAGGTAAAACGAATTGTTTACCAAGACTTAGTAAGTTGAAGAGTGCATATGGCGTAATTTTCCCCGCTCTATCTGAGATAATAGCACCATTTTGCCTAGCGAGTAGATCACCTGCATATGGTTTATAACCAAGAAACTCAGAAGACATTAAGCCTTCACCACGAGTATCTGTTAGGAATTGTGATCTATAACCAATAAGGCCCCTTGATGGAATAATAAATGTTACACGAGTTCTATCGTCACCAATAGGCATCATGTTTTCCATTTTCCCTTTTCTGACAGAGAGTTTTTCTGTAATTGCACCAGTTGCATCACTCGGAATATCGAGAACAACTTTTTCATATGGTTCTTGCATTTCGCCGTCTACTTCTTGGAAAAGAACCTCAGGTCTTGAAACCATAAATTCAAAACCACTTCTACGTAGTTCTTCAAATACAATGGCAAGTTGAAGCTCTCCACGACCTTTTAGCATATAGATCTTTGGGTCATCAGTTGGCTCATATTGAAGAGCAACGTTTGTACGACAAGAGTCTTCTAAAAATTCTTCAAGTTTTCTACTTGTTAAATATTCGCCCTCTTTACCAGATAGCGGCGAAGTATTAACACTTACGTTCACGCTAACTGTTGGAGGTTCAACTTCTATTCTTTCTAGTGGGTCGTGTGTATCGAGAGAGCAAATCGTATCTCCAATTTTTCCTTCAGTTAGACCTGAAAGAATAATGATTTCACCTGCAGTTGCTGTTTCAACTTCTTCCATTCCTAATTTGCTATAAACTTGAATTGATGAAGCTTTGAAATTTCTATTTTTTTCTTTACCCATTGCCGTTACTGTTTCGTGCTTTGAGATTTTTCCTCTTTGGATTCTTCCAATAACCTGTGGTCCAAGAAATGTATTATAGCCAAGGTTGGCCACGAGCATTTGAAGTCCACCTTCGACTGTTAATGATGGAACAGGGTAAAAATCAGATACAATGAAATCAAGAATATCATGCAGGTTTTCTTTTTTAACGTCTCTTTCTTTAGAGGCCCAGCCTTCTTTAGCTGAAGCGTATACAACAGGAATATCTAAATCAAAATCTTCAATATTTAGCATTGAAGCGAGCTCTAAAAATAAATCTTCAATCTCTCCATGAACTTCATCAATTCTTTCATCAGGACGATCAACCTTATTTATAACAACACCAATTTTGATTCCTCTTTCCATTGCCTTTGTTAGTACAAAACGAGTTTGTGGAAGAGGACCTTCTGAAGCATCAACAAGGAGAAGTACTCCATCAACCATAGAAAGAGATCTTTCAACTTCTCCACCAAAGTCGGCGTGACCTGGAGTATCGAGAAGATTGATTTTAAAACCTTTCCAATTGAAGGCACAGTTTTTAGCTGTAATTGTAATCCCTCTTTCTCTTTCAATGTCACCACTGTCCATGATACGGTCTGTACCAACTTGTTTGTCAGATAAAGTACCTGACTGCTTAAGTAGTCCATCCACTAGGGTTGTTTTTCCATGGTCAACGTGTGCTACCACGGCAATGTTTTTTAGAGATAATTCGCTCATTGATCTTCCTGCGTTGCGTCTATTTGACAATATAATTTTGAAGGTACTATTGCTGATAACTTACGAATTGTAACCAAGAAAAAAGAAAATGCTGCAGTTAAAAAATATTTCAAAATCATACGGTACTCGCGTCTTATTTGATGATGTGAATATCAATTTCTCTCCGAAAAATAGAGTCGGTCTGGTGGGAAGAAATGGAACGGGTAAATCTACCTTGTTTAAGATCATTCTAGGTAGTGAGACTTCAGATACAGGTTCTGTAGCAATTCCCAAAGGTTATCGGCTTGGTAGTCTTAACCAACATATTAAATTTACCAAAGAAAGTGTGCTTGATGAGGTGATGAAAGTCCTCCCGAAGGAGCTAGAATTCGAAACTTATCGAGCTGAGAAGATTCTATTTGGACTTGGTTTTGATGATGAGATGGCGATGAAGGACCCGAGAGATTTCTCTGGGGGTTATCAAGTGCGAATTGAACTGGCAAAAACTCTCGTTCAAGAGCCAAATCTTCTTCTTTTAGATGAGCCAACCAACTATCTTGATATTGTTTCACTACGTTGGCTTGAGAGATTCCTTATTAATTTCGATGGTGAGGTTATTTTAATTACCCACGATAGAAGTTTTATGGATGCTGTCTGTACCGATGTGATGGGGATACATCGTGGGAAAGTAAGAAAATTAAAAGGTGATACTCACAATTTTTATTTTCAGATAGCTCAGGATGAAGAGATTTATGAAAAAACGAGGTTGAACCAAGACAAAAAGAAAAAAGAGATTCAGCAATTCATTGATAAATTTAAGGCCAAAGCATCGAAAGCTAGACAAGCTCAATCAAAAGAAAAGCTTATTGAAAAAATGGAATCAATGGACAAGCTAGAGGAGATTCCTGAGTTTGGATTCTCCTTTAAATATCAAGACTGTCCTTCAAAAGTTTTAGCTGAGTTTAATAATTTAGAGTTTGGTTATGACGAGAATTTACTATTTTCAAATATATCCCTTCATCTGGCCAAAGGTGACCGGGTAGGGATCATTGGAAAGAATGGTAAAGGAAAGTCGACAATCTTAAACTTAATGAACCATTATTTAAAATCTGAAAGCTCAGAGATTAAATATCATGCGGTGGCAAAAGTCGGACATTTTGGTCAAACAAATATTGAAAGACTTCATCTTAAAAACTCTATTGAACAAGAGATTTTCGCTACTAATGAAAAGCTTTCTAGAACAGAGGTTCGTTCTATTTGTGGTTCCATGATGTTTCCTGGCGATGATGCTTTGAAGAAAATTTCTGTTTTATCTGGTGGGGAAAAAAGTAGAGTCATGCTTGGAAAAATTCTAGCAACACCGGTTAATATTCTCTACTTAGATGAACCTACTAACCATCTGGATATGGAGTCTGTTGAAACACTCACCAATGAAATTGAAGACTTTGAAGGGGCAGCTGTCTTTGTTACTCACAATGAGTTTATGCTAAGAAAGTTGGCAACCAAACTCATTATCTTTCATAAAGGAATGGCCGAGGTTTTCGATGGCAATTATGATGAGTTTCTTGAAAAAGTTGGATGGGAAGAGGAAATCGATCTTAGTAAAAAAGTAAAAGAAAAGCCTGTTGCACCTAAAGTTAATACAAAAAATAATAGTAATACTAATAAACAAAAAATTGAAATGTCGATTGAAGAAAAAGAAAATAAAATAGTAGAGCTCGAAGCAATGATTGAAAAATTTCAAAAGATGATCGATACGAAGGCCAGTAAAGGTGAAGACTTTTCTGAGTTAACCATAACACTTTCTAAACTATCCGATAAAGTTGAAGAAGAGTTTGAAGCCTTAGCAAATTTATCTGAGCAACTAAACTAACTCAATTATTAAGACCCTCTTTGCCATTTGTGAAACTTCTTTACAACCTTCAGAAGACCTTCTGGTTTTCTTTCTTTTTTCCAGTTTCCGGAAAGGTACTTATTGGCCTCACCCATTGTAGGATAAGGATGTATTGTTCCTAAGATACCATTGAGCCCAAAGCCGTGCTTCATAGCCGCTGTAAATTCTAATAAAAGGTCGCTGGCATGTTGTCCAACAATTGTTGCTCCAATAATTTTATCAGTTCCAGGTTTCGTTAGTACTTTTACAAAGCCAAAATCTTCACTGTCAGCAATGGCCCTATCAAGATCATCGATTCCATATTTTGTAACCTCATAGGAGATCCCTTTTGCTTTTGCCATCTTTTCGTTGAGTCCAACTGTGGCAACCTCCGGATCAGTATAGGTACACCAAGGTATTACACTGTAATCAACTTTAAACTTTTTGAATTTTCCAAAGAGTCCATTCACAGCACAGAACCATGCTTGATGAGCTGCTGTATGTGTAAGTTGAAAAGGACCAGTGACATCACCACAAACAAAAATATTTGGATAATTTGTTTGAAGATAATCATTTGCTTCTATTGTTCCATTTTTTCTAATTTCAACATTAAGATTCTCAAGGCCAAAGCCTTTGATATTTGCTTTTCTACCCACAGCGATTAAAACCTTATCAAAAGGAAGTTCAACATCTTTACCATTATGTTCAGCAACAAGAATACCTTCTTTGAATTCTTTTGCTCTATGACCAGTTAGAACTTTAATTCCATCAGCCTCTAGTTTTTTGGTGAGTTCCGCTGATACGTCCTCATCCTCAATGGAGAGAATACGCTCTCCCATTTCTACAATTGAAACTTCTGAACCAAATCTAGCAAATGATTGGGCCATCTCAAGACCGATTGGTCCTCCGCCAAGGACAAGAAATTTCTTAGGTAATTCTCTTATATCCCAGAGGTTATCACTAACTAAATAATCGATTTTTTCAAGGCCAGGAATGGGAGGAACTAAAGGACTGGCACCAGTGGCAATCGTGATATTTCTCGTTGTAAGTACTTCTCCGTTCACTTCAACTTCCCAAGGAGAAAGAATAGTTGCTTTTCCTACGTAGCAATCGACACCGAGCTTAGTATATCTTTCAACTGAATCATGAGGTTCAATTTTCTTAATAACATTTTGAACTCTTTCCATTACCTCTGAAAAATTAAACTTCATTTCTACCGAGTCTATTCCGTATTTTTTTGAATTCTTAGCAAGTGAAAGAACCTTAGCCGATTTGATAAGAGCTTTTGAAGGGACGCAGCCTGTATTAAGGCAATCTCCTCCCATGGCATGCTTTTCAATGAGAGCAACTTTTGCATTAACAGTAGCTCCAATATAAGAAGTCACAAGTCCTGCTGAGCCACCACCTATGGCAATCATATTGTAATCATATTTTTTAGGTCTCTTTAGGCCTTTGTATACTTTATTTGCTTTTAAATACTGTACTAGTTTTTTACCAATAAAAGGAAGAATCCCAAGAAGTACAAAGCTACCAATTAAGCCTGGGCTTAAAATGCCACTCAAGCTTTCTATTTGAGCAAGCTGGCTACCAGCATTTACATAGACAATTGTTCCTAAGAGCATACCCACTTGGCTGACAAAAAAGAAAGTGATTGTTTTGATAGGGGTTAGGCCCATAACTAAATTAATTAGGAAAAAAGGAAAGATTGGAATTAATCTTAGAGTAAATAAGTAAAAGGCTCCGTCTTTTTGAATACCATTATTAATAGTTTTAAGTTTTTCTGAAAATTTATTTTGTATAGATTCTTTCAAGATAAACCTTGCAGCTAAGAAGGCAAGAGTAGCACCAATGGTTGAAGCGAAGGAAACGATAATCGTTCCTGTTACAAGCCCGAATAAAGCACCAGCCGCAAGTGTTAAAATCGTTGCCCCTGGAAGGGAGAGTGCAGTTGCTAAAACATAAATACCCAAGAATGAAAAAATCGTTTGAAGTTTGTTTTCCTGATAGTATTGAATGAAGCGGTCTTGATTTGTTTTTAAATAGTCTAAGGTAAGATAGTCAGTAAGCTGATACTTTCTTATAAAGAAAACGACGGTAACGAGTAATAAGATAAGAATAAACTTTGGTAGATGCTTTTTCATAAGTTCCCTAAACAAATAGATTTAGGTTTAGTGTATGGAAAAAGCAGAATGTTACAAATACTTTTAAATTAAATAAAAAAGGCTACCTTGCGGTAGCCTTTGAACTTTTCTATTTATGTAATTATTGTAATGATTTCAGGGCATTATAAAGGTCTACTCTTCCACCACTTGCTGTTCTGCTAAAGTTTCTGCTTTGAGTTGTGTTATTCATTAATACCGCTTTAAGCTCAGTTGGGCTTAACTCAGGAAAGTGACTAAGGATCTCAGCAGCTACACCAGCAGTTGTTGGTGAGGCCATACTTGTACCTGACATAGAACCATATCTGTTACGAGGAGTTGTAGAGTAAACACTACTTCCAGGTGCAGCGACATCAACACTTTTCGTCCCGTAATTTGAGAAGTAACTCATTGACCCTCTGCTTGTAGTAGAGGCAACAACTAAAAGGTTTTCTGATTCATAACTTGCAGGCCATGTTGGTCTCGAGTCAATATCTCTACTGCTATTTCCTGCAGCCGCAACAACTAATGTTCCGTATTCTTTACCGATGAAGTCCATTGCTTCCTTAACGGCCATACCACCTTCGTTTCTGTCTTTTCCAAAAGAACAGTTAATAACTTTGGCACCATTCTTTGCAGCATAGATAAATGATTCAACAACATCAACATCAGTTTCATCACCACTATTTGGAACAGTTCTGATTCCCATAATCTTTACATTGGAAGCTATTCCAGCAATACCAGTACCATTATTTTGTTGAGCACCGATAGTTCCTGAAACGTGCGTACCGTGACTGTGAGTATCCATCATATCGCCAGTAGCATTTCCATCAGCATCTCTATCTAGAGTATCAATTCCGTGGATGTCATCAATGTATCCGTTACCGTCATCATCGATTCCGTTTCCTGCGATTTCACCTTTGTTAACCCACATGACGTTTTTTAGGTCCTCATGATTATAATCAACACCAGTATCTACAACGGCAACAATAATTTCGGCTTTTGTATTTGAAGGGTAGCTTGTATAAGCTTTTTCAACTGAAACACCATGAGAAGTGGCATTTTTGAAAGACCATACTTTAGAAGCATATGGGTCATTAAAATTTGCACTTTGGTTTTCAGAGATTGACTTATCCATCGGTTCAGGAAGTTCAAGTTTCCTTTTTTGAGTTTTGTAATTGTCTTCGATAAAAACAGTGACAGCTTTTAATTCATTTTTTAATTCTTCAGTTCTCTCACTTGTAATGACATAAACATTTGAGAAAAGGTTTTTTACTTTACCATCGATTTTCAATGAAGCTGGATTTACACCTTCTTTAAATTTAGCAATGATTTTTTTAGGGGACTGAGCATATAAACTTCCACTAAGGAGTAAGCTCAATATAAGAGTAGACTTCATAACAATTCCTTTTGTTATAGATTGATTTTTTAAAATTCTATATAAGTGTTTTCTAAGTGAGAACTATTTTATACTTGCATTGAAGTAAGAGTTTGTAATGACAACTGAACTAGTTGGTTATTCTTCTTTCTTGAAGTTTAGGCTTACAGAATTGATACAGTATCGTAAGCCAGTTGGTTTTGGACCATCAGGAAAGACATGACCTAGGTGAGCCTTACAGCGACTACAGTGAACTTCTGTTCTACTCATACCTAAAGATGAGTCAGTTCTTTCACCAACGTTATCCGACTTTATTGGTTGGTAATAGCTTGGCCAACCTGTTCCTGATTTAAATTTTGTATCTGAGTGAAAGAGAGGAAGTCCGCAGCTACTGCAAGTATAAATACCTTTCTCTTTAAAATCCCAAAACTGACCCGTAAAGGCTCTTTCTGTAGATTCATTTCTTGTAACATTATATTGGACAGGAGTTAAAACTGACTTCCAGTACTTATTATCTTTCTTGCTCCAATCAACTTTCTCAGTATCAAGACTTAGGAGGTGTTTAGAGACTAAGCCAGTTGTTTTATCATCTGCTGCTTTGTTGAAAAATCCAAACATTATAATTCCTAAGCTAAATGTAAAAAATAAAACTTTCTTTTTCATGTGCCACTTCTTTCTCTGATCTTTTTGTATACTCTAATGGAGCCCATTAAAATAAAAGAGAAAATAATAAGTCCAATGATTCCCTTCCCCATATCAAGCACATTTTTACAAACCACTAAAAAGACAATACTTATCAGGAAGATCGTCGCAAGCTCATTATACACCCTTAGTTGGTTACTACTAAGCTTAAAAATACCTTGTTGAATATTTCGTAGAATTTTTCCTAAGCTAAGATGGTAAAGGTATAGAAAGAGGACGAAAAAAAGCTTAACGATTAGCCATGGATGATTCTCTAAGGGTAAATAATCCATAACAAGAGAAGATCCAAAAATAAAGACGAGTACGGATGAGGGCCAAGTAATTCCATACCATAGACGCTTTTCCATGATTTTAAATTGTTCAGTTAAAATTTCTTTTTCAGGGGATGGTTTGGTCTGAGCTTCTGTATGGTAAATAAAAAGTCTGACCAAGTAGAAGAGTCCAGAAAACCACGTGACGACAAAAATTATATGAAGAGATTTTAGATACTCATATGACATAAACAACCTTTCTTCATTTATAATATAATTATATGTACAGAGCAAATGAGAATGAGGTTAAGCTTGAACTTTTATTTTTTTAGACACGGTCAGACCGATTGGAATCTTGAGTTTCGTTGTCAAGGCCATACAGATACAGACTTGAATGAAACAGGTCGTAAACAGGCAGAAACACTCGCTTCCTTCATGAAGGAGATACCATTAGATGTGATTTATAGCTCAGATTTAAAAAGAGCTTTATGGACAGCTCAAGATGTTTTACAGGGAAGAGATATCGAGTTAATTGAAACTCCGAAGTTAAGAGAGTGTGACTTTGGAGAAGCAGAGGGAATGAGAGTTTCAGAAATTAAAGATAAGTTTGGAGAAGACTTTTGGAATATGTTTCAAGTGAACGGACATTCATTCCCTGATTTATCATTTCCAGGAGGAGAGTCCAGAGGGAGCTCTATCAAGAGAGTTCAAGAGGTAATTGATCTTTGCTTAAGAAAAAAATATAAAAATGTTGCTATAAGTACCCACGGGGGAATTGTTAGAAACTATCTTAGCAGTCATATTGATGATGATCGTAGTATTGATATATTTAATTGCTGTCTCTATAGGCTGAAGGTCGAAGAGAATCAGTATGCCGTTGAAGGACCATTAAATAAGTAAAAAAAAAGCCACCCTAAGGTGGCCTTTTTTATTTAAGCTCTGTAAGTAGGAGCTCCATTTATATTTTCTTTGTAGAAGTCACCAAAGTTTTCCATTTGCTTATGAAAGCTTGCTGCTAGCTCTTTCGCTTTCATGTCAAACTCTTCTTTGTTTTGCCATGACGTTTTTGGGTGAAGAAATGAAGTAGGAACATTTCTAACGGCTTGAGGAACTTTGAATCCAAAAATCTCATCAGTTTCAGTTGGAATAATATTTAAAGTATTCGCTTGAACAGTTCTGATAATTTGTCTTGTAATATTTAGAGGGAACCTTTGTCCAACACCATAAGGACCACCAGTCCAACCAGTATTAATCAACCAAACATTTGTGTCGTGACGATCTAGGTATTCTCCCAAGAGTTTAGCGTAAGATGATGGATGACGTAACATGAAAGGTGCTCCGAAACATGGAGAGAAGGTCGCTTGAGGTTCTTTAATTCCAATTTCTGTTCCCGCAACTTTTGCAGTATATCCAAGAACAAAGTAGAACATTGCTTGTTCTTTAGTAAGTCTTGCTACTGGAGGTAGTACTCCAAAAGCATCAGCACATAAGAAGAAAATGTGACTAGGTACCTTACCTTGACTTGTAGGCTCTCTTTCTTCAATGAAGTCTAGTGGGTAACTACATCTTCCATTTTCGGTAAGAGATTTATTATAGTAATCAGGCTCGCCTGTTTTTTCTGTAAGAACAACATTTTCAAGAAGTGCACCAAAAGTTGAAGCAGCTTTAAAGATCTCAGGTTCACCTTGACGTGAAAGATTGAGTGTCTTTGCGTAACAGCCACCTTCGAAGTTAAAGATCCCTTCATCACTCATTCCGTGCTCATCATCACCGATTAAGAACATACCTTCATCAGTAGATAAAGTTGTTTTACCAGTACCTGAAAGACCAAAGAATACCGAAACGTCACCGTTCGCTAATCTGTTTGCACCTGCATGCATTGGAAGAATATTTTTTTCTGGTAGTAAGTAATTTAAAACACAGAACATACTTTTCTTTATTTCACCTGCGTAAAATGTACCAACAATGATTGTGGTATTTGTATCAAAACAAGTTGTGATAACAGTTTCTGATTTTGTACCAAACTCAGCCGGATCAACTTTTAAGTCAGGAGCATGTAAGATTGTAAAATCATTTTGGTCCATTGAGTTGATTGGATATCTAAATAGGTATTTAGAAAAAAGAGCGTGTTGTGGACGATTTGTAACTAATCTGACGCCAATATTGTGATCTTTATGAGCACCGACACTTCTTTCAGTTATATAAAGGTCATTATCTTTGTTTAGGTGATCAATTACTTTTTCTTTAAGTTTAGAGAATGTATCTGGAGTCATTTCACTTAATGAATTTTCCCACCAAATTGTGTTTTCTGTAGATGGGCTTTTTACTACATATTTATCACCAGCTGATCGACCAGTGTGCTTACCTGTTTGAACAGTGAGGGCCCCGTATTTTGAAAGTTTACCTTCACCAGAGATGACAGCGTCTTCAATTAGTGAACTCATTGGGGGATCAAAATATGTTGTATGACTCCCTCTTTTTAAGTTAATACCTAGGTTCTTGTAATATGCTTTATTCATCATAAAAGCTCCTATTGCTCAGTGCATATAATAGTCAATTAAAATTGCTCCGATTCTATAGTTCAGATAAGAATGTGCCAATAGTTAGAAAGAAATTTGGGGTAAATAAATGACTACATTTGCTTAAGAGCACCGTTCCATAGCTCACTTCTTAAGCTCAGGCCTTTGATCCAGCTTTGAATGCAAGGCTCCATGGCAATTCTTACTTCGATAGTAGCTTCATGATCTTTGTGATTTTATAATCCCAGTCGCCTAAGTATTTTCGCTGGAAGTAGTAACATTTCAATAAAAAATTTCCAAAATAGATAAAAGCTTTTTTATTAAGGGGATCGTTTGGACGAGGATAATATTTTGTTGGCGAAAAGAGGGCATCGTTAGCTTTTTGATAATACCAAAGTACTAATGCTTTACGACCCATACCTTCGGGAGAGTTTATTTCGTCAGGAAGTCCATGGATTGTTTCAGGCCCTGCTTTTAGTATTACCATCCTATTAAACTTGGGAGAGATGTTAAGAATTTTTTTGGTAGCACAATTGTCCCAAATCTCGAGATCTCCTTTGTAGGAAGGGGACCAGTCTTTGTTAAAGTAAATTAATATAGTGAGAGACGTTTTAAGAGCATGATCAAAAGGGTGTGTGAGGTTATCGGTGTGTAGATTTACGAAATTACCTTTTGGATAATCGAGGATACCACCTTGAGCAAGTCCCTTATCAGCGATTAGGTTCTCTAAACCTGTCAGATTTTGAATTTGTGAAATAAAATTTTCTGACTGCATTTCATCAATCAAAGAAAGCATATTTTTAGAAAGGTACTTCCTTCCAATTGAACTGGTAACTTTTGCGTTGAAATGATTATAAAGTTGAAGGGCCTCAGGTTGAAGCTTTGAAAAATCATCAAGAACTTTATTGGCAAAGCTGTTTTCGAGAGCATTTTCAATAATTAAATGAGGAAAGCCAACAGCATTGTTGAAACTATCACTTGTTCGAGAGTCAAAAATAGATTTTAAAAACATTAACTTATAGCTCCCTTGCAAAACTTACCAATTAAAGAGGTATATTTTTGGTCGAGAACTTGATTGAGGGCATCTATAAAGAAATCAATTTCTTCTTTTGAAGTATTTAGTGGAGGAAGAATATTGAGAATGTTAGGTGAAGAGCCATTAAAATAAGTGAGGACGTTATGATTAAGGAGTAACTCACGCACGATACTTCCCATCATTGCGATATGAATATTTTTAGCAAATGGGATGTTTAGACTTTGTTGGGAAATTGGAAAGTTAAACTCGATACCTATAATTAAACCACGGCCTCTTAAAGAACTTATTTTCTTTGGGTATCTTTTCTTAAGATCATCAAGTCTTGTAAAAAAATACTCAGATAGATCGTTAACATTTTGGAGAAAGTTTGAACTTGTAAAAATCTCTAAACTTTTTATGGCCACTGCACAAGAACCACCTAATCCTGAAAAGGTACTACTATGTAATGTGGCATCTTTCTTTTTGCCAAAAGCTTTTTCCCATAGAGAACGGCTTGTCACCATGGCTCCAATGGCCCTTTTTCCACCGCCGAGAGATTTGGCCATGGTAAGAATATCGGGAGTAACCTCTTGGGATTGAAAGTAAAATAAGGAACCACTTCTTCCAAGTCCAATTTTATACTCATCAAAGATTGTGAGGATATTATTTTGAGAACAGATTTTTTGTAATTCTTTTAAATATCCTTGGTCAGGAACGACAATATCTTGGCCTTGAATTGGTTCAAGAATAATTCCCGCAATTTCATGAGGATACTTTTCAATGATTTCAGTTAGAGCGGTTAGGTTATTAAAAGGAATTGTTAAGATATTTTCACGAGGAAACCCTAAGTGAAATCCTTCCGAAAAATTTTCAGATTCTGTAAAAGCTAGAGCACCATGAGTTTTTCCATGAAAAGAACCCTTTGTCCTAATGATATATTTTCGCTTTGAACCTTGTGCTTTGGTAACTAGCTTTATGGCGGCTTCGTTAGCTTCAGCTCCAGAAGTAGAAAAAAATGTTGTATCAAGTTCTTCAGGAAGTACTGTTGAGATATTGTGAGCTAGAATCGCTTGTAATTTATTAACCCCAAACTTTAAGGCATCTATCGTATTATTTTCATGACAAAACTTTTCGGCATTAATTATTTCGGGGTGATTATGTCCTAAGTTTAAAGAACCACAAGCTCCCGAGTAATCAAGGACTTTTGTCTTATTCTTAAGATAAAGAAAAGAGCCCTGTGCTGATTCAATATCTATTTTCGAAAAGCCAAGTAATTTAAATATTGAAAAAAGAGCAGAGTTAATATTTTTTCGATAATAAGAGTTGAACTCTTTTTGATCTATATTGTTAGCTTCTTCAAGCTTGATAAATGATTTAACCTTTTTTGATGTCACGACTAGGTCCACCTTCTAGGTTTAATATTGGTGCCATTCGAGAGCCTTCATTTTCATCGGCTGACTTATGTGCATATTTTATAGAATCAAGTGCTATTTTTGCGAAGATAATTGGGTTCTTAGGATATATTCCTCTAAATACTTTTGTTGATAAAATAAAAACTTCAAAGAGGGCTCCAATTTTATGATAGAGAGCTGTCAAAGGTAGCTTCACAAGTAGATATAATAAGGGACTCAGAAACTTTGGAAGAACAGTGAACATAGGTCCTAAGTGTTGAAGTCTGACTTGAATATTCTTTTCTTTATCAGTGTAACAATTAAGAACACTAGGAGAGCCATATTTATTCTCGTAGTTAAAACCTTCTTCAAGATAACCATTTTCAAGAGCATAGTTTGTTAGCTGCAATCCCGGATAAGGACAAAAAACAGAATAAGTTGGTGCTGTTACTTTTAGGTCTCTAGCAAAACGAAAAGAATTGAAATCATCTTCTAGACTTCCACCAGGGAGCGCCAACATTGTATTGGCATAAGTATTAATGCCATACTTCTTTGCAATATCAAAAGAGGCCTTAATTGTTTTATCAGGAATATAACGTTTAAGAATTCTTGAGCGCATTTTTGCATCACCAGACTCAATACTCATGCCCACAGCAATACAACCCATATCAGCTAGAATCTTTGCAATTTCTTCAGTAAAAGTATTTGATCGCATAAGACAGTAAAAAGGTAAGCCTATTTGTTCTTTGTATTTTTGAGAAAACTCTAAAAACCATTCGTTAACATTATAAATAAATGTGTCATCGGCAAAGCGTATTAGTCTTGCTTGAGGATATCTTGTAATCACCTCTTTAATTTCTGAAATAACATCATCAGGAGATCTTCTTCTTACAACATCGCCATAGCCTTTAAACATTTCGTTATAAGCATGGACATAGCAGTAGGAACAATTAAAGGCACAACCTCTAGCAGTCACAAAAGATCTTAAACCGATATACTGGTAGTGAGGAAGATAATCATACAGAATATCTCTATCAGCAAAAGGAAGGTCATCAAGCTCGCTAGGAAGTTCCTTGATTAATTCACTTTGATCTTTACTAAGAATATTTGGAATATCTACTAATGGTAATCCAGTTTTAAATTTTTCTAAAACTTTTGTAATGGCATAATCACCTTCGCCGACACATATGGCATCTAGATTCATTTCATTTAAAACTTCTTTAAAGTAGGTAGGATGGGGACCACCCATAATTCTTAAAACTTTATGAGGAAATGAATTGATAAGATTTTGAATTTTTAAGTCAGCTTTTTTAAAAGCAGTAATATCCGCTGTCATTGCACTGTAGGCGATAACATGAGGTTTGAAATCTTGTGCTATTTTGAGAATTTGATTTCCATCAAGCGTTACAAGTTTTGTTTCATGGCCATTATTTTTGCAAATAGCAGATAGCTGCAAGATCCCCATTGGCTCACTAGCAATTACTTCTGAAGCGACAAATAATATTCTCAAAAAACCCTCTTTGTAAGTCACTATTATAACATGATTTATGATTAGAGATGAGGAAGAATTATGTGCTAAATGGCTTAAAGTACTGGCTTAAAAGTCTATGTCTTATGATAAATGGAGTGCTTTTTGAGGGTCGAGTCTTTAAAAAATAGTCTACTTGTGTCATAAAGATTGTAATTTATAACATTATTCCTAGGATTTTAGATGAACACAATAATTTGGACTAAAACGGACGAAGCACCTTTCCTGGCAACTCAATCATTCTTACCAATTGTTAAGGGTTTTACTTCAAAGGCAGCAATAAATATTCAAACAAAGGATATTTCTCTTGCGGGAAGAGTTTTGGCCAATCTTTCAGAATATCTAGAGGATGGGCAGAAAGTTGAAGACGCTTTAGCACAGCTCGGAGAGCTAGCGAAAAAACCAGAAGCAAATATTATAAAACTTCCAAATATATCAGCATCGATTCCTCAGCTCAAAACAGTTATTGCTGAATTGCAAGGACATGGTTTTAAAATTCCTAACTATCCTGAAGAAGTAAAAAATGACGAAGATAAGAAAATAAAAAGTTTATACTCTAAAGTTTTAGGGAGTGCGGTAAATCCAGTATTAAGAGAAGGAAATTCTGATAGAAGAGTTGCAGGTCCTGTGAAGGAATTTGCTCGAAAGCATCCTCACTCAATGGGTGAGTGGACTAAGGATAATAAATGTCATGTTTCTCATATGAGTGAAGGTGACTTTTATGGACAAGAAAAATCCGCAATAATGCCTAAGGCGACAGACGTAAAAATTTCTCATGTTGATAACTCAGGGAATGAAACAGTTTTAAAAGAAAAAACAGAATTAATTGCCAATGAAATGATTGATGCCTCAGTCATGAGTAAAAAATCGTTATGTTCTTTTTTTGAAAAAGAGATTCAAGCAGCGAAAGATGGTAATTTCCTTTTTTCTCTTCATATGAAAGCAACAATGATGAAAGTATCTGATCCGATTATTTTTGGTCATTGTGTAAAAGTTTTTTATAAAGACGTCTTTGAAAAATATCAAAGTGAGTTTGAAGAACTTGGAGTAAATGCAAATAATGGACTCGGAGATGTATACTCAAAAATTCAAAACCTTTCTGCAGACAAGAGATCTGAAATTGAGTCGGCTATTCAAGACGTTTATAAAAGCCGCCCTGCTATTGCAATGGTTGATTCTGATAAAGGAATAACAAACCTTCATGTACCTAGTGATGTAATTATTGACGCCTCAATGCCTGCAGCGATTAGAACTTCAGGAATGATGTGGAATAAAGATGGAAAATTACAAGAAACGAAATCAGTTATACCTGATAGAAGTTACGCAAGTGTCTACCAAGAAGTCATGGATTTCTGTCGAGAAAATGGTGCCTTTGATGTTAAGACTATGGGCAACGTTGCAAACGTAGGTTTGATGGCCAAAAAAGCAGAAGAGTATGGATCACATGATAAAACTTTTGAAGTTCCTAGTGATGGAATTGTCAAAGTAACTGATAGTGACTCAAATACTGTTTTCGAGTTTAAGGTTGAAAAAGGTGATATTTGGAGAATGTGTCAAACAAAAGATATCGCTGTAAAAGATTGGGTAAAGCTTGGGGTCACTAGAGCGAAGCTCACTGGCAATCCTGCAGTTTTCTGGCTTGATGAAAATAGAGCGCATGATGCGAATCTTATTTCTAAAGTTAATGAATATTTAAAAGACCATGATACTGCAAATCTTGAAATTAAAATTTTAGATCCAGCGAAAGCAACGAGATACTCTTGTGAGCGAATGCTTGCTGGTAAAGATACAATCTCAGTTACTGGAAATGTTTTGAGAGATTACTTAACGGATTTATTTCCAATCTTAGAGCTTGGTACTTCCGCAAAAATGTTATCAATTGTCCCACTTCTTGCTGGAGGTGGTTTATTTGAAACGGGTGCTGGTGGTTCAGCTCCAAAACATGTTCAGCAATTGGTTGAGGAAAACCATCTTCGTTGGGATTCTTTAGGAGAGTTTTTGGCCTTAGCCGTTTCATTAGAAGATCTTGCTGAAAAAACAAATAATAAAAAAGCTAAAGTATTAGCAGAATGTTTAGACAAGGCCAACAGCCTTTACTTAAATAATAATAAGTCACCTTCTCGAAAGGTAAATGAACTAGATAATAGAGGTTCTCACTTTTATGTAGCACTTTACTGGGCCCAAGAATTAGCAAAACAAACTGAGGATTCAGAGCTTGCTTCTTATTTCTCTACAGTAGCTGAAAACTTATTTTCAAACGAAGAGAAAATTGTTGAGGAGCTTAATAAAGCTCAGGGAGCAAAAGTTGATATTGGCGGATACTTTTATGCGGATGAAGCTAAGCTTGCAAAAGTGATGAGACCAAGTCAGACATTAAATAGCATTATTGATTCATTATAATGAAATAGCCGGTTTTAAAGCCGGCTATAATTAATCGAGTCGATATATTTCCATGATATTAGATAAGATTTCTTTGAAGTTTACTTTGAGGTCAACAAGCTTACCTGTTTTCATATCAAACACCCAACCATGAACTTTTAGGTCTCTTGATTTGATTGCTTTTTGAACCACTGCGGTTTTGATAACGTTAATACATTGCTCTTGTACATTTAACTCTACCAGACGTTCATACTTTTTAGAGTCATCTTTGATTTGTTCAAGCTCGTCATGATGAATTCGGTAAACATCTCTAATATTTCTTAACCATGGATTTAAGATTCCAAGATCTTGAGGTTCCATAGCCGCTTTTATTCCACCACAACCATAGTGTCCACAAATGACAATATGATTTACTTTTAAATTACCAACCGCATAGTCGATAACACTCATGCTATTTAGGTCTAAGCCGATAACCATATTTGCTATATTTCTATGAACAAAAACATCACCTGGTTGAACACCCATTAACTCTTCAGCAGTAACTCTACTATCTGAACAACCAACATAGAGAATTTCTGGGTTCTGTCCCGTAGAGAGTTTATCAAAATACTTTGAATCCATTTCTAGTTTGGATTGTATCCAGCTCTCATTGTTTTTAAAAATTTGTGATATTTTCATAAGCTTACTTTAGCAAATATCATAATTTGTGACTACTTAAAGGTGTCTAAAAATAAGACACACTGCGTGGGCACGTCTATTACAAGATCTTTTAGCTGGGAGAATCGTTAGTATCAAAGAGAAGTGATGCTGTTAAATCGCCAATAACATTCACTACGGTGCAGCCCATATCAACAATTCTATCAACTCCTAAAATTAAACTTATTCCTTCAACAGGGATACCTATTTTTCCTAGCACAACTGCAAGTATTCCCATACCAACACCTGGAACACCTGGTGATCCAACTGCACTACCGATTGAAGTTGCTACTACAAAAATAATTTCTCCTAGTCCAAGATCAATTCTATAGACTTGGCTAAGAAAAATGACGGCAGTCGTTTGCCAGATAGCAGTTCCTGCCATGTTAACCGTGGTTCCTAAAGGAATAAGAAAGTTTGCTGTTGATTTAGAAATATTTAATTCTTCTTCAGCAGCTTTAAGGGTTATTGGCATCGTTGCAGCACTAGAAGAAGTCGAAAAGGCCAACAGAATTGGGTTAATAATCTTTTTAAAAAAAACAAAAGGAGATATTTTTTTAAATATGAGTATTAACATTGAATAAAAGAAGACAAAAATTATAAATCCAGAAAAGACTGTCATAATATAAAAGCCCATACTTTGAAGAGCTTTTAGGCCGGTATTTGCAGCAACAGATGTCATCATTCCAAAGATCGCATAGGGTGCTATTTTCATGGCCCAAGCAATAATTGTCATACAAATATTCTGTATAACTTCTAGAAGATTTAAAACGGTATTGGTTTGCTTTGCCTCAATAGAAAGTAAGGCAATACCAGCAATGATGGCCAGTATTACAACGTCCATCATTTGTCCTTGAACAATGGACTCAATAGGGTTTGAAGGAAGTAGGTTTAAAAATGTTTCAGGTGATAAAACGATAGTTGTCATACTTGAGCCTGCTTTACCGGCTGCAGCTAAAGGAATATTAAGATCAAGAAAACGACCAGGCTTAAAAATTATAGTTAAGATTGAACCTAAAGCGGCACTCAAAGATGATGTCACAATGACAAAAAGCCCAAACTTAATTCCGAGGCTTTTCATTTGAGAAGTATTATCTGTTGATGCGAGTCCTCTGATAATACTTGCAATAATAAGCGGAACAATTACCATTTGAATGAGTTTTAGAAAAAACTTTGCAGGTAAAGATAACCAGTTCAATAAAGTTTTTATCTGAGATGAATAAGATGCTAAATTCTCTTCAAATATTCCAGTAGGAGAGAGTAGGTATCCTACTGTTAAACCTAAAACCATACCTGTAAGAACTTTTGCCCATAACTTACCTTCAATAAGTCCACTAAACTTTGAAGCAAAGTTTTTAAGGGAAGTAGGATTTAAATATTCAAGTGATTGTAAGATTTTACTATTGCTCATAATGATTCCTTTGATGGACTATAGCAACAATAATTGAATATTCACACATAGTGAAAAACTAATCTTTATCATTTTGTTTTTAGCAAAACGCTAGTGCAAGCGTATTGTAGGCATTTATTTTTTAGATTTAAAGTAGGTCTTAATTCTGGTCCAATTCATTTTGATAAAAGCTAAGGAGGCTACTAAGCCACCGATAACAGCTTGGATAATCATTGAACCTGTTCCCATATCAAAGTACCCATAGCTATTAACAGATAGGCAATATAGAACGGTTGTTGCAAGTATTATATTAGCGCTCATCATAACTCCAAATCTTAAATATTTTGCGAAGCGTTGCCCTAAAATATCAAGAATAGACTAGCTTCGTCAATTTTTATAATATCTAGTAATGTTAATTAAGTTATTATGTGATGCTTTTCAAGTAATAAGTGGGCCAAAATACGATGTTGTTTTTTATGTAGAGAATAGAAGCGACTATTCACATTTAAGAAATCTTATTACGTACCTTTCATCAAAGACAGATTATCGAATACAAATTCTCTATTCGATGAAAGAACGACCCCCAGTAAGCGTAGATCAGGAAAGGGTTAAGAGCTTCTATATAGGAAGAGGAGCTTTGCTTTCGTATATATTTAAAACACTCAAAGCGAAAGTGTGTGTAATGTCTCTCGTTGATTTTGGTAAAGGCCATCTCTTTCGGTCCGAAGAGTCTGTACATTATGTACATGTTTTTCATGCACTCTCAAGTACGCATGTTGCCTTTAATCAAAATGGACACTCCTATTACGATACAATTCTTTGCCCTGGTCCAATACACAAAAAAGAGCTTCAGTTAACTGAAGAATTATACTCTCTGCCTAATAAAAGACTAATTGAAGTGGGCTACCCCAGACTAGATGAGATGTATAAGAAGAAAGGAAAGATTAGAAGGGAAATTAAACAGAAAATGACTGTCTTGATAGCTCCAACTTGGGGCCAATTTAGTATCAGTAATAATTGCTTAGAGGATGTTATTAATTCATTTATTAATAATGACTTTATCGTCATATATCGACCTCACTATATGACAATAAAAAATGAATTTAAAATAATTGAAAAGGTATTAAAAAAATTCGAAGAGAATGAAAACTTTAAGTACTTAGACAGTGCCTTTCGTGATGAACTCGATACAATTGATTTGTTTATCAGTGACTGGTCTAGTGCTGCATTTACCTACGCATTTTCGTATGAAAGGCCCGTCATGTTTATCAATACCCCTCAGAAAATTTTAAATACGGAGTATGAGAAAGTTGGATTAGAGGCCATTGAGAAAAAACTAAGAAATGAAATCGGAGTTGTTGCAGAGATGGATCAATTTGCTGAGTTTTATAAAATAGGGCTTGAATTAATTAATAGTTCTGAGGACTATATTGAAAAAATCAAAGAGATACGAGGGCAATACATTTATAATTTGGGAACGTCTCTTGCTGTTGCTGGTGATGAGATTATCTATTTAATAGAAAGTCATGGAGAATCAATATAATGAGTTCATTCTTTAGTTATAGAAATGAGAAGTTTAAAAGCTATTTTGCTGTTATTCTAGCTCTCATTTGGCCTTTCCTACATTATTATTCTCATAATTTTTATCAGATAGGTAGTAAAGAAAGACAAGTGATACTTGTTACATTTTTAGTATTATTAGTTTTGACCAGTATGTTTTTATTTTTTATAAATTCTGTCAAAGTAATTAATAAACATTTTTTTAAGATATCTACATTTTTAGTATTTGCAATCGTACTTACGTTTCAATTTGGTTTTTTACGTCAGAATTTTCCGGCTTATGACAAGTATATTTATATACTTCTATTACTCTCATTATTGTTATTCTCGCTAAAGTTTTCTGGAAAAAAAATGACCGAACTCGTGATTATTTTTGCGTTAGTTCCAGTAGCCTCTTCATTGTCTGGAGTCATATATAAAGAATTTACGAATAAAAAAATAGATCCATTTTCGGGGAGATATGAAGACCTCGGCTTAAAATTAAAGCAAGAGAGAAATGTTTATTATTTTATTCTAGATGGTTATTCAGGTGAGCTTGGTTTACGAAAGATTCTTAACTATGATAATTCGAATTTTTACAAAAAACTCAAAAAACAAAAATTTAAAATACTAGATAAGAGTTTTGCTAATTATCCAACATCGTTTATGTCAATATCATCAGCATTGAATATGAACTATCATGTGAAAGAAGGTGTAAGAAAGGACAAAACAAGAGAGAAGTTTGGAAAGTTATTACAAGGTCAGAATCAAAGTGTTTTAACATTTAAAAACCTTGGTTATCAGTATATTCATTTTTCAAATAAGTTTTGGAAGCTTTCTAAATGTAGATTTAATTATGACATTTGTTTACCAGAAATTTATACAAAGGAAGGTCTTTCAGGTTCTCTTGGGTCTTTTTACAATCATGAGTTTCGAAATACATTTATTGGAATGACACCACTTTTAGGATTAATAAATAAAGTGGTCAGTAAGAATACTCTTGGAGATGATGTTATTCCAAATAATGGCATTAAATATCTAAATAAATGGATTAATGATAATGTTGATAATACCAAAAAACCTTTCTTTATGTTTGCTCATACATTTGCTGTTCATCAACCTTATGTTTACTCTAAAGGCTGTGGGGTAAGAAAAGATGCTGATATGAAGCCACCAAATAATGACATTGAGGCTTATTTGAATGAAGTCTCTTGTATGAATAATGACATTCTCTCACTCGTTGAGACCATCGAAAAAAGGGACCCTAATGCAATAATTATTCTGCAAGGGGATCATGGAAGTGAAACTAATCTACAGTTATCTAAGCATCCGTTAAGTGAGTGGAGCGATAATGATATTTTAGAGAGATATTCAATTTTTAATGCCGTTAAGGCACCCAAAGAATGTAAAAATAAGTTTTATAACTCCATGTCACCTGTGAATACTTTGAGGGGAGTACTTAGCTGCCTCAGTGATAAAGATCTTAATAATTTAGAGGACCAGTATTATTATGCTGCCTATGAAAATATGGAAAATTTTGAAGTAGTAGAAGTTGTAAAAAGAATTAAAAAACTCTTTTTAGATAAGTAATTTATGACATCTTATTTTTTGATTAATAAAATAGATGGCGTTAGTTGAGGAAGTATTGAGAAATGAAAAAAGAAACAGGAAAGCTTATAACTTCTCTTAAGTAAAACTCCAAGTCGTTATGATACTGATTATCTGTTTCCTTTATAGTCATTATTAACGCTTCTATCCAGTAGTAGTATAAATGAGGGTGAATATTAAGGCCTTTTGCATTATGGACTTTCGATAATCTTAAAATTTGTTTTTTTGCATCGTTATCGTTCTCGCTATAATTAAATAAGTGATCTAAGCCAATTAACAACAACTTTTCTTGGTGTTCAAAATCAGTATCTGAAAAGATGTTTTTTATTTTAGGATTTAGAAAAAAGAGGTTTTTATAAAATATCTTCGCAAAACTATTATGGTTTCTACCTCTAAGATAACTATTCTTTGCTATTTCAACTTTTTCAGTCCAGCTTTTCTTTCTTTTCTTGACCATGATTCTCCAAAAACTATGAAAATAATAATTATTTAATAATAACCTATAAGCTGTAATAGTGCTTATAAAATATAAAAATAAAAGTAGTTACAGTAACTTATGAGATCTGACTTTGTAATTAATTCATCCCGTATTTAGATTCTTCTAAGAGGTGATATGAAGAATAAAATCTAAATTAGGAGTGGTTATGAATAAGCTTTTCTTGGCAGTGTTTTTCTTAGCAATACTTGGAAGTTCTTCGATATACGCAAGTTTTATCAACGTAGATACAGTAAATTGTGATGGAGAAACAGTCCAAAACTCTGAAATTGAAAGGGTTTATGTTGACTTTAATAGGGCCATGTTTGGAATTGGAAAGTCTGAAAGTAAATGTCGAGTTGTTGACTTCTATAGTGTCTTAACAACAACAAATTCTACATCAGATGGGCAGCAAATGATCGTTTTTCAACCAACAGAAGAAGTTGGAAGAAGGAGTTCATGTACTAAAGATCTTCTGCCATTTGCAGGAATCTCATTTGAGGCAGCAGCTTTTACTGGTAAGAAAATTATTCTAAGTAACACAGAAAAGTGCCAGGCTTTAGAGTTAAGTTTAGAAGGACAGTAAATAATTAAGAGACTTGGTCTTTTTTATGTTGGTGGCCCGGGCGAGACTCAAAAAGCGATGCTTTTTGTTCTTTTAGCTAAACGTTAGTGCAAGCGTATCGTAGAAATATATAATACCGAAGATACAATAGATGGTGGCCCGGGCGAGACTTGGTCGTTTTCGGCTCCTGCCTTCAACGACATTCGTCGCATCACGCTCCTCAAACTCGAATCGAATGAAAGGTCACTACCCAGACAATCAAAATAAAAAAGACCACTAATACTCACTTACGTTCATATTAATGGTCTTTTTTAT